>Ga0302325_10001242_pt1 | contig 65878 bp, 48 predicted proteins | sample Palsa_T0_2_FD_201948 | JGI IMG/M metagenome (GOLD analysis project Ga0302325, IMG submission 201948) | Peat permafrost microbial communities from Stordalen Mire near Abisko, Sweden - Palsa_T0_2 | ecosystem: Environmental > Terrestrial > Soil > Palsa > Peat permafrost | place: Sweden: Abisko...
GTTCCCAGTCATGGGTGGGCTGGCGCAGAGCGTGTACGTTGTCGATGGTGAGGAAGGTGTGTTCGTCGACGGTGTAGCGGTGGTAGCTGTCGCGGATCACCAGGGCGTCGATACCGTGGAATTCCGGTATGAGCATTTCGAGCACGCCGAGCGCGTGCATGGTGCGCAGGGCGTGCGCCGCGTGCGGGCCGAGGAGCACTTCGCGCAGCGCATTCCATAGATATGGGCCTTCCGGGATGTGGATCGCGAGCGCGGGAAGGGCGTCGGTGATGCGATCTTCGGCAGCCTGCGAGAGCGCGTAGCCGTGGGTCGCCATCAGCGAGAAGATGCGCAGAATTGCGGCAGTGTCCGAGAACTGCGCACCGGGAAGAATGTCGATGCGTCCCTGATCGAGGATGAAGTCGGTGCCGGCAATGGGAGTACGGCGGCGGCGAAACTGGCGGTAGAAGCTGATCGGCGCGGGAAGATGCTCCATCAGTAGGGCGGCGCGGCGGTAAATAATGCGCGCGTGGCGATAGTAGGTGCGCATCCAGTAGGCGGGGTCCGCGGTGCCTCGTGTTTCAAGGCCGATCGAGTTGGCCGCGGCCTCATCCTGCGATTGCCAGTCGAGGGTGTTGTCGTCGCGGCCGTGGCGAAAGTGGAGAAAACAACGGGCCGCGGCAAGAAAGTCGAATGCGGCTTCAGCGTCGCCGCGCGCGCTTTGGAAAACTCCACCGCGCTGACGGGGCCACTCCTTGGTTTCCTTCAGGTGAAACAGAAGAGCGAACCAGACGGCGAGATGGTAGTCGCGCAAGCCGCCGGGACAGTCTTTGAGATTGGGTTCGAGATGAAAAATTGTGTTGCCGTACTTGGCGTGGCGGGCGCGGGCGACTTCACCCAGTTTTTGTGTGATGGTATTCCACTCGCTCAACACCAGCCCTGGGAGAACGGTTTGGTGGAGCTGCTGATAGAGGGGGAATTGGCCAGCGAGAAAACGGCGGTCGAGGGTGGCGAGAGTGAATTCGAGGTTATCGGGTTCGAAGCGGCCAATTTCTTTGACTGTTCGCGAACTTGGGCTGGCCCGCAGACCGATGTCCCACATCCCTTGAATGATGCCTCGGACCGCTTCTCTTGCCTGCTCCTCAGTCTTTTCATCGGCGAATGCGAAGAGCACGTCGATGTCGGAGAACGGGAAGAGATCCTTCCGGCCGTATCCGCCCAGCGCCAGCAACGATACGTTGGGCGGCGTTTGGCCGGCAAAGGCGCGCCGCCACATTTCAATCAGAATCCGGTCTACCACGGCGGATCGCCGGCGAATCGCTGCCGTACCGTCGCCTGTACGTTCACAGGTCTGGCGGACAAGCGCCATCTCGCGAAGATACTGATCCCGTAGGTCGTCAACCGCCAAAGCGACTGGTGTCATGTGAAATGTGGGTGATTCGGCGAAGCCAAAAGATTGTTTTAACAGAATACTAAAGATTCACCGATCAAAAGAGCCGATTGTCCGGGCGAACGGAAAAGACGTTCTCGAAAACGCGCAGGTCTGTGCCCGCGCAGCGTCGCAATTCGAGCGACCTGGCTCGCATTTCAGCTGACCCGTCCTCACATTGCGGTATTGTTGGCGATCGAGATGCCCTTACAGCGCAGATTCGCCGCGCTCGTCGTTACGGATGCGAATGGCTTCGTCGATGCGGCTGACGAAGATCTTTCCATCGCCAATGCGGCCGGTGCGGGCCGCGCTCATGATGGCCTGGATTGCGTTTTCCTTGAGATCGTCGGTGATCACCAACTCGATCTTGACCTTGGGAAGAAGATCAACCGTGTACTCGCGGCCGCGGTAAAACTCGGTATGGCCCTTCTGGCGGCCGTGGCCGCGGGCTTCGAGAATGGTCATACCTTCGATGCCGGCTTCGAGCAGGGCATCCTTTACTGCATCCAGTTTCGATGGCTGGAGAACCGCTTCGATCTTGAGCATGTCGAGAAGCCTCGTTACGGCATTTTCGGAAAGAGACGGAAGAAAATTGTGTCCAAAAATGCTTATGACAGCCTATCAGTCCGGACAGCCGTGTGGGGCGGCTCTGTGGGCTGACAGCGTAAAAACTTTTCAACAGAAGATAAACAAAGCCACTCAGGAATTGAGATCGTAACCCTCTTCGCCGTGCTGCGAAAGGTCGAGCCCGGCTGATTCTTCCTCTGCCGAGACGCGCAGTCCGATCACCTTGTCGACGACAAACAGGAGCACCAGTGTGCCGACGATGGAGATGCCCCAGGCAATGGCGACGCCGGCTGCCTGATTCAGGACCTGACGCCAGTGGCCGTCCATGGCTCCAGTGCGGACGCCGTTCCCAAAGGCGGCGTTGATGGCCCTGGTGGCGAAAAAGCCCGTGAGCAGCGCACCCAGCGTGCCGCCTGCTCCGTGCACGCCGAAGGCATCGAGCGAATCGTCGTAACCCAGGCGGCTCTTGACTTCAAAGACCATGAATGAGCAGAATGCCCCGGCAACGACGCCGATGAGCAACGCAGAGAACGGCTGTACGAATCCCGAAGCCGGCGTAATGGCAACCAGCCCAGCGACTGCCCCCGAGATGGCGCCCAGAGCGGTGGGCTTGCCGTTGTGGATCCACTCGGCAATCGTCCAACCGAAGGCTGCTGCGGCGGCTGCGAAATGAGTGTTGACGAAGGCGCTGGTTGCCAGGGAGCCGGAGCCCAGTGCACTGCCAGCGTTAAATCCGAACCAGCCCACCCATAGCAGGCACGCGCCAATAAAACTGAGGACCATGGAATGCGGCGGCATGTTGGTATGGGGATATCCGAGGCGTTTGCCCAGATAAATTGCTGTAACCAGCGCCGAGACACCCGAGGTGACGTGAACCACGGTTCCGCCGGCGAAATCGAGGCTGGGGATGTGACCGCCGTTCGCGTTCAACAGTCCGCCCACACCCCATACCATGTGGGCCATCGGACTATAGACGAACAACGACCAGAGAGACAGAAAGACGGCCATGGCGCTGAACTTCATCCGCTCTGCGAAAGCCCCGGTGATCAGCGCCGGTGTGATGATGGCGAACATGAGCTGGTAAATCATGTACGTCTGTGCCGGGATAGTCGGGGCGTAGTCCGGATTCGGGGTCAAGCCCACGCCGCGCAGGAATGCGTGTTCAAAACCGCCGATAAAAGCATTGCCGTGGCCGAAGGCCAGGGAATAGCCGAGGACGGCCCACAGAATCGTGACCAGTCCCATCATGGCGAAGCTTTGCATCATCGTGCCGAGGATGTTTTTGCGCCGAACAAGCCCGCCGTAAAATAGCGCAAGGCCGGGGCCGGTCATCAGCAGCACAAGCGCAGCCGACATGAGCATCCAGGCGTTGTCGGCATTCATCTGCGCGTTTTGAACCGACTGCTGGAGCGCGACGATTTGAGCTTGCGTTGCGGGGGCCGAGGCTGATCCCTGAGCCATGGAGACAACCGGACAGACGAATAGCGCGGATAAAAAAAGCAGGTTGCGGCGACAACTCATTTTGTACTTCGCTCCGAACGTGCCCGCCAGCGAATGCGGGAACTTGCTTGATAGACCAATTCACTTAGCAAGGAACAGCACCGGACCGCTCCTTTGCTCCAGAATCTGCCTGCGGCGAGCGAGAACACTGGAACTCGCCCGCCGCAGGAGCGTCGCACGGTGCCTTTTGGCATGATTTTGTGAACAGAGAAGAATAGCGCACGTAGGCGCGTGGCACATGAAGAATCCATGGAGCGCGCGATTTGTTTTCCGGATTCGCACACAAATTCCCGATTCGGTTTTCAGGCCATCCCATGCTGGCCTATGAGCAATTTCGAGTTATATTAGTTGCATGGCGGCTACGCAGGAACGCGATCGCTACCTCTTCGGTGCCTTGGAGAGCAGTGCGAAGAATCGCGCCAAACTCAAGGAAGTCAGCTATGGTTTCGAGCAGCCCGAAGGCGTGCTGCTCACCTCGCTTGACTTCGCTGTCAACTGGGTTCGCAAGAGCTCAGTCTGGCCGGTCACATTCGGTCTCGCCTGCTGCGCCATTGAGATGATGTCCATGGGGGCGTCGCGCTTTGACATCGCGCGATTCGGCGCCGAGGTTTTCCGGCCGTCCCCGCGCCAGGCTGACCTGATGATCATCGCTGGCCGCGTTGCTCAAAAAATGGCGCCCGTCATCAGGCGGCTCTACGACCAGATGCCGGAACCGAAATGGGTTATCTCCATGGGTGCCTGCGCCACTTCCGGCGGAGTCTTCAACAACTACGCAATCGTGCAGGGAGTGAATCAAGTGATACCCGTGGACGTTTACGTACCCGGATGTCCACCGCGTCCCGAGCAACTCTTATACGCAATTACGCTTCTTCAAGAGAAGATTCAACGTGAGCCGCGGAGCTTGCTGAAAACCTTGAATGCCGAATGAAGCTCTGAGCGTCGGGTAAGAATCAACTCTGAAAGATGCTGCACATACGGAATTTGCTGGAGTAGCTTGGGTCCGGAAAGTTCTCGTTCTTGGGGAGTGTCAGTGGTGGCAACTCGCCTCAAAAAGTGTCTCTCTCTCACTCCTCCTATGGTACGGTTAATGGTGTCGTCTCAACAGTTTCCGTGCCAATTTCAGTGGTCAAATTTGACCAGACCTGAAAGCGGATTCAGTGAGCAAATCGGAACACACGGTTTGCGGTGCAAGTCAATGGCCGTTTCCTAAACAGAAGGACCAGTTTGATTGCGGAGGAAAAATCAGAATGTGCTTGGAAAAATTGAAGTCCCTGAGCCGGACGCTAGCGATCACGTGCCTTGCGTTCACCCCGTTCGCAATGGCAGCCCAGGATGCCCCCACACCCGCACCGAAGGCCAACCAGGGCGACTATGCGTCGCGCTGGGACATCTTCGCCGGATACAGCTACCTCGCTCCCAAGGGAACGGTAAATGTTCCTCAGGGCGATGGAACGACGATTCCTTACAACTACAACGCTGTGAACGTCGGAGGCCTGTTCAGCGTCGCCGGTTATTTCAACAAGTATGTAGGCGCGCAGGTAGAATTCGGAGTTCACGAATGGGGCGACGCGAGTTCAGACGGCAGCAACAACGGAACCGAGGGTAACGATGACGGATTTCTAACCGGTTCGGGTGGCATCATCTTCCGTTATCCCACCGCAGACATTACGCCGTTCGTCCATGGGCTTGTAGGCGGAGCACTTATCAACGGCCCCGACAAGAATCCCAACACATGGGGCCCCGATTTAACTGTAGGCGGCGGTATTGATTATGAGACGCCGTTCTTTAACCACCATCTCGCCATTCGAGTTTTCCAGGCAGACTACTCCTACATGCATGCCGATTTTGGCCCGGGCGTCAATGGCGGACGCGCCAACATCAATGCAGCGCGTTTGAGCGGCGGCCTCGTGTTCCATGCCGGGTCGATTGCACCACCCCCTCCGCCAACCATCGCGTGCTCGGCTAGTCCGACTACCGTGTTCCCGGGTGATCCTGTCACTGTAACTGCGACAGCCACCGGGCTCAACCCGAAAGAGAACGCCATCTACACCTGGAGCGGGGACGGCGTGACCGGCAATGGCACGACGGCCACAGTCGCTACCGGTTCTCTGGCTCCCGGTACCTACACCGTGAAGTGCGGTGTGAAGGAAGGCAGGCCTGGCAAGGAAGGTCTGAAGCCCTGGCAGGTTGCCGACGGCTCGACCACGTTTACCGTGAAGGATTTTGAGCCGCCGACCGTTAGCTGCTCGGCGAACCCGACTTCGATCAACCCAGGGGACTCCTCGGCCATCACGGCAACTGGCGTCAGCCCGCAGAACCGCCCGCTGACCTATAGCTTCTCTGCAGCGTCCGGGAACGTGACCGGCTCCGGTGCAACCGCGACCTTCAACTCGACGGGCGCACCGTCCGGTTCGGTCGACATCACCTGCAACGTCGCGGACGACAAGGGCCACTCAGCCACATCCACCGCAGCGGTAACAATCTTGCCGCCGCCACCACCGCCGGGACCGTCGCCTGAGCAAATTCGCCTCGAGGCTCGCCTGGCATTGCACAGCGTCTTCTTCCCGACCGCCCAGCCCAGGGCTGCGCATCCGGAAGGCGGGTTGGTGCCGAGCCAGCAGGGAACGTTGACGACTCTCGCAACCGACTTCAAGAGCTACCTCGCCATCAAGCCGGAAGGCCACCTGACCCTCACCGGTCATGCGGACGTGCGGGGATCTGTGGAGTATAACCAGGCACTGACAGAACGCCGCGTTGCTCGGGTCAAGGCATTCCTGGTGGAACAGGGTGTTCCCGAAGGCAGCATTGACACGCGTGCCGTCGGCAAGGAACAGCAACTCTCGGTCGACCAGGTGAAGGCGCTGGTGAGCGAAAACACCGATCTGAGCGATGCGGACAAGAAGAAGGTTCTTCGCAGACTGCAGGTCATCGTTCTTGCCCAAAATCGCCGTGTTGACGTCACTCTGAGCAATACGGGGCAACAATCGGTGCAGCTGTATCCGTTCAACGCAGCCGATTCTATGACCCTTCTCAGCGAAAAGGCTCCAACGCCCAGGAAGAAGGGCACAGCAAAGAAGCCGTAGACGCGCAAGCTCGTTTACGAATCAAAGTGAAGAAACCCACGAAGGGGGGCGCAGGTTGCCCCCCTGAAGTGCGGATGGCATAATTTGTTCGATTTGCTTACGAAGGAGAATCACACATGTACTCGCGCGATATGAAGACTTTTTGCCTGGTTTTGGTTGCGGTAGGTTTTTCCCTTTTACCGGTGGGGTGCAAAAAACAACCACCGATCACGCTGTCTGCGCAGGCAACTCCGCCCGCGGTGTTTCCCGGTGAACCTGTTACCGCGACGGCAACCGCCGGATCGGTCTCTACCAAAAAGAACAACAGCGTCGTTTACAGCTGGTCGGGGACCGGAGTGACCGGCGATGGAGCGACGGCCAAGGTGGCCACCGATTCGCTGACCCCTGGTTCGTATACGGTGAAGGCGGAAGTGAAGGAAGGCAAGAAGGGCAAGGAAGGCCTGAAGCCGGGTCAAACGGCTGACGCCACAGCCAGCTTCATGGTGAAGGAATTCGAGCCGCCGACGATTACCTGCTCGGCTAGCCCCACGACGATCAAGCCCGGCGACACATCCACGATTACGGCCACGGGCGCAAGCCCGCAGAACCGTCCGCTGACCTACAGCTACTCGGCAGCGTCGGGTTCGGTGAACGGAACCGGGACGACGGCAACATTTAATTCGACAGGCGCTTCGACGGGCTCGGTCGATGTCACTTGCACTGTGTCGGACGACAAGACACACACTGCCACGTCTACGGCGACTGTGACGATTGTGGCGCCGCCTCCGCCGCCTCAACCGCACGCCCAGGCGCTCTGCACTCTCTCGTTCGATACGGATAAGACGCGCCCGACGCGTGTGAACAACGAAGCCAAGGCCTGCCTCGACGAAGTTGCTCTGGATCTGCAGAAGGCTCCTGACGCGAAGGCCGTGATCGTTGGCGAATCGGATGCCAAGGAGAAAGCGAGGACTGAGAAAGAAGCGAAGTACGCTGCCCGGCACAAGCATGCGAAGGTGAAGGATGCCGCCGCACAGCGGGCCGCCAACGCCAAGGCTTATCTGGTCGAGGAGAAGGGCATTGATGCTTCTCGCATCACGCTTGCGACCGGTACTGAAGACGGCCAGAAGATAGAAAACTACCTTGTTCCTGCGGGAGCGAACTTCAGCTCTGACGTGCAGGGAACTACGCCCGTCGATGAGTCGATGCTGAAGGCTGAGGCACGCAAACCTCTGTCGGGGCATCATCATCACCATAACTAATATGCGGCGAAAGACTGCGAAGTGGATTGGGCCGCGTGTCGCTTGAACGGCGATACGCGGTTCTACAAAGATAAGCTGGGCTAAAAAGGTTGCCTTCGGACTTGCCGCTGCGATCTCCAGCGGCCGTCAAATGGGCAGCACAGATAAGATTCCTCTGTGACCCTTTGGAGGTTGACCGGCGTCCGGTCAGCCTCTTTCATTTAGATAAGCTATTTTTAGAACTCTTTTAATTCAGGGTGTTGCTTTCGTGATGAATCGCGCACGTAAATTTTATCGGAGCCTATCCCAGCGCAGATACTGTCCGTGTCTTCTGACTGGCGTGCTCCTGGTCGCGACCGTGTTTGCTCATTCGGCTTCGGCGCCGTGGAGTGCCGTGGGCCCGGATGGCGGCGATGCACGATCCATCGCAGCAATTCCAGGCGATCCGGCGCACCTGTTTCTCGGCACGACGAACAGCTGGATTTATGAATCCTCCGATGGCGGCGTTAGCTGGCATCGCCTCGCGAAGCTCGAGTCGGCGGACGATCTCGTCATCGATCACATCGTCGTCGACGCGGCGAATCCGGCGATTCTTTATGCGGCAGCCTGGACTCCAAGCCACCCTGGCGGCGGTTTGTGGGTGAGCCACGACGGCGGCAAAGCCTGGAGCGAGTCTGCGGGGTTAAGCGGTCAGTCGATTCGCGCCTTTGTTCAGGCACATTCGGCCCCGTCCACCTTTTTTGCCGGTACGCTCGATGGGGTCTTTCGCAGCTCCAACAGCGGTGCGACATGGGAACAGATCAGCCCCAAAGGGAGCCGCGAGATTCACGAAATCGAGTCGCTGGCGATCGATCCCGAAAATCCCGACATTGTGTATGCGGGCACATGGCATCTCCCCTGGAAGACCATCGACGGCGGCAAGACGTGGCATGCCATCAAGAAGGGCATGATCGACGACTCCGATGTTTTTTCGATCGTCGTCGATCCGGAAAAGCCGCGTGTCGTCTTCGCTAGCGCGTGCAGCGGCATTTACAAAAGCGAGAGCGCAGGAGAGTTGTTCCGCAAGATTGAGGGAATCCCCTCAACAGCGCGCAGGACCCGCGTGTTGCGCCAGGACCCATCGAACGGCGATGTGTTGTATGCAGGAACAACGGAAGGGCTCTACAAAACAATCGACGGTGGCAAGACCTTCAAGCGCATGACTGGTCCCGACGTGATTGTGAATGACGTATCCATTGATTTCGCCGATCCGCAGCATGTCACCCTCGCGACCGATCGAGGCGGTGTGCTCGCGAGTCATGATGGATTCGCGACCTTCGAGCCGGCGAACGCAGGAATCTCCGCGCGCAAGGTCGATGCATTGCTGGTGGACAATCGGAACCCGGAGCGCATCTTCGCCGGTGTCGTGAACGACAAGACCTACGGGAGTGTCTTTGTCTCGATCGACAACGGGGTCCAATGGAAGCAGGTAGCCGACGGGCTCGAAGGTCGCGACGTGTTTGCTCTCGCGCAGTCGCCGGAAGGTACTGTCCTGGCCGGGACAAATGGCGGCATTTTCGCGCTGGAACCCAACGCGGCCGTGTGGGAGCCAATGAACCTGATCGAATACGTTTCAGTGAAGACAGCAGTCGATACCTCCGGCGAAGCGAGTCACGCAAAGAAGCGCCTGCAAACTGACCCGCACATGGAAGATAAGCGGAGCGAGAAAGAGAAGTCGCGCCAGCATCAGATCGACGGGCGTGTTTTTGCGATGGATCTTTCCGGCGATGCATGGCTCGCTTCCACCGTGGGCGGCATTTATACCAGCAGAGACAAAGGCGCCACATGGCAAGGTGGACCGGTAATGGGCGTGAGCGGCTATCTATCCGTCGCAGCGCAGGGTCCGTTGATGGCCGCGGCACGGCCGGATGCCATCGTGATCTCTCAGGATGCGGGTCAGAACTGGTGGCCCGTGGGCATTCCCGTCGCGCTCACGCGCATCCATCGCATCACATTTTCGCCGGACGGGACGTTGTGGGTTGGGGCGCGCGAAGGCGTCTACTTCACGCGCGACAAAGGCACGTCCTGGATGTGGGTTCATCGGCTTCCCCTCGTCGACATCGACGACCTCCACTACGACGCTCAACTGGGTAGGGTATTGGTTAGCTCGCGGGGCAGCGAATTTGTCTATGCCATCGACCCCGGAACTCTCGATTGGAAGTGGTGGCAGACAGGCTACAGGCTTTCCGCAGTGCGTGCCGCGGGAGGACACCTGCTGGCTGCTTCGCTCGAAGACGGTGTCCTGACGGAGCCACGCCCCGAGAACGCCGAGATCGGGCAGAAGTGATCGTAGCTCCCGTGCGGGGCTGACATTCGGTATCATCAAAACATGCAGGCTGAGATTTCCGGTCCTCGCTCGAACGCCGCTTTCCGGACTTACGATACGCGCCTGGAGCCCATCGCGACCAAGGTGATGGCACAGGAGCGGCTCGACTTCGACGACGGCCTTGTGCTCTACGGATCGTCCGATGTGCTGGCCGTGGGCTGGCTCGCGAACCATGTTCGTGAGCGACTGCATGGCGACGTCACTTACTTCAACGTCAATCGCCATATCAATCCGACCAACGTGTGCGTGGCGGCGTGCAAGCTGTGCGCCTTCGGCCGCAAAAAGGGCGATCCTGCCGGCTACACCATGGCGTTGGAAGAGGCATGGGAGACCGCGGCCTCCGGCTACTCCGAGGCGGTCACGGAATTTCACATCGTAGGCGGACTGCATCCTGACCTGCCGCTCGAGTACTTCCTCGACCTGGTCAGCGGCCTCAAGAAGCGTTTCCCGAAAGTCCACATCAAAGCCTTCACGATGGTGGAGATTGCCTTCCTTGCTCGTCGGGCTAAGCTCACGGTTGAGCAAACATTGATCAAACTGCGCGACGCCGGAGTGGATTCGATGCCTGGCGGGGGCGCGGAGATCTTTTCCGCGCGCGTGCGGTCCATTATCTGTGACCACAAGATCGACGGCGAGGAATGGATCGAGACGGCGCGGCTGGCGCACAAGCTTGGCTTCCGCTCGAATGCGACCATGCTTTACGGCCACATCGAAAACAACGAAGACCGTGTGGATCATCTGCTGAAGCTGCGCGCGCTGCAGGACGAGACTGGCGGATTCCAGACCTTTATTCCCCTCGCGTTCCATCCCGAAAACACGCCGCTCGACCACTTGCCGGTTACCACCGGACTCACGGACATACGGCAAATAGCTGTCAGCCGCCTGCTCCTCGATAATTTCCCGCACATCAAGGCCTACTGGCAGATGCTGACGCCCAAGATTGCGCAGATTGCGCTTCGCTTTGGCGCAGACGATCTGGATGGCACAGTCATTGAAGAAAAAATCTATCACGATGCGGGCGCGACCACGCCGCAAGGCATGACGCGCAAGGATCTCTGCCGCCTGATCACCGAAGCGGGTCGAGTGCCGGTGGAGCGCGACACGCTGTACCACGCCGTGACGCGCAGTGAAGACACCTTTACCGTGGCGGTGTAGGGCGGGCTGAAAGGAACGACTGCGATGCTCGAGTTTGGCCGGAGTGCATTCATAGGACTGTGCGGCGGGCTGATCTGGAGTGTGGGGTGTTCCCTTGTGCTTCTCTATTCCATTTATTTAGCCGGGTATCGCAGGGGCGTGAAGGACTCGCTTGCGCACGAAAAATCCGAGCGCTATCAAAGACCCTAGCGGAAATACGATCGAGTAAATTATGAGCTGACGACTGGGAGTGGCCCCTCGCAAGAAAGGTCAGCGAGTCGACGGGCGGCTGTTCCCGTGCTTCTGAACAGCCCATTCATCGCACCGATTTTACGTGGCAACGAATCCTCGTGGTTTGGCTCGAGGTCAAGGAAGTTATTGCTACCAGATACAACTGTTGTGTGGGTTGACTACCACTGAGGTGTGGCGCGAAGAAGGACTATATAAAGGTAATATTGACCTGCAGTGGATCGGCTCGAGTAAATAACTATCAACTATCGAAATATAGATGGGACTTTCAATTACAACGGACCAAGTTTGAGAGCATCCCAAAGCACGGCTCGCGTCGGTCGGACTCGAGTTAGAGAGATCAAATGGGCAAGATTCATTTAGTCAATGAGAAAAAAGGATACATTCCAAGCCTGGAAGGAATTCGTGGCTACGCATTCTTATTGGTCTTTTTCGCCCACTACTTTTGGCCAAGTCTGTTGGCGCATCCCGGCACGATAAAGTTCGGGTTCCTCCAGGGAATTATGGCTATTGCATTCTTTACCGTCCCTACATTCTTTGTGCTTTCCGGATTTCTGATAGGCGGCATTCTCTATGACACGCAGGACCGGGAAGGGTACTTCAAGGCTTTCTATGGACGCCGAATTCTTCGGGTATTTCCTCTTTACTATTTGACTTTGCTGGCGGTTGCGTGTTTCGCGGTGGTCCAAAAGTACGATTTTGTTCGCAATTATCACTTCTGGAGTCACTTTCTCTATATCCATAATATTTGTCCCGGCTATACGAAGTGGCACAACAGCCATGTCGATTTAATTCACTTCTGGTCCCTTGGAATAGAAGAACAGTTCTACCTGCTTTGGCCCCTCGTCGTCTGGTTCTTGCGCGATAGGCGAAAGCTTATCGGTTTCACTAGCTTGCTCATCGTAGGTATCTGCGGATTTCGTTTCTTAGCACCTTTCTTTCTGATGATGACGCCGCTCCAGCTGCTCTATTCCACTTCCACTCGAGTGGACGGAATTCTGCTAGGCGTTTTACTGGCGCTCGTACGCCCGAATGCAATGTTTGAACGTATCAAACCCTTCGCCAAGTGGGTAACTCTATCTGGGATAACGATCGGAGTTACCCTGGCTCTCTGCAACGGTGAGGGATTTGCTACGACGTTTGTCGGCGCGGAAATCTGGATACCACTCGCTAACTTCACTGCATTTGCGATCGTCGTCGCCGTGATGGAAGAGAATAGTTGGATGAATCGGGCCTGCAGCCGGAGATGGATTTGCAGCCTTGGTAAACTGAGCTACGGCTTATACGTCTTTCATTTGATCTATATGTATTTTTTCATGCACACGCTGGCCCCTCGGCTCGCTCGGCACATGTGGCAGCCCTTAGCGATCCTGTTTTGTGGTGTGCTGGCATTCTTGCTGACGCTTGCACTAGCACTGCTGAGCTATCGGTTTATAGAAAGTCCGCTCCTGAAGCTCAAGGGACACATGAAGTACGGCGCGAAGATGCCTGCGCAGCGAGTGAGATTGGAAGAGTGCGAGCTTGCCAGGACCGGCACCTAGATTATTGCCGAACAATAAGGCCTCCCTTCATGACAAAGGTCACGTGCTCGACGGTGCTGATATCGTCGAGTGGGTTGCCCGGGACGGCTACAACATCCGCTAAGTACCCGGGCCTCAGCGCGCCAATCTGGCCCTGCCATCCCAATAGCTTTGCGCCGTTAATCATGTCAGCCTGCAATGCTGCGAGCGGCTTCATGCCGTACTGGACCATCAGAGTAAGTTCGTGGGCCTGCGTGCCGTGCGGGAATGGGCCGACATCGGAGCCGACTGCGAATGGAACTCCTGCCGCCACCTGTTTTTTGAACTCGCGAATTTTGTAATCGAGCAGCGTAGCCTCGCTCGCCGCCTCTGCGGCCGTAGATCGGTTGTGCGCAAAGTAATCGAAGATAGTGAACGTGGGCACCGCAAAGATACCCTTCTCGCGCATCAGGCGGATGGTCTCGTCGCTCAATTGCGTTGCATGATCGATGGAAGCAACGCCTGCCTGCGCCGCATAGAGCGTCCCTGGCTCTCCCATGGCATGCACCCCAACCGTCGTTCCCAGGCGCCGCGCTTCCTCGACTGCAGCGGTGAGTTGCGCTGCGGTGTATTGATACGGAGTATACAGCACTCCGTCGATCATGCGGTCCGGACCAGTCTCGTAGATCTTGGCGAAGTCAGATCCCTCCTTGTGTTGCTCGCGCATCACCTCCACGATCTGTTCCGAAGAATTCGCGTAGTCGGCATTCGAGAGTACGCGCTGCGCCGGGTTGAAACTGTTCGCATCCTCGTGTCCGCCAAGAATGTCGATGGCATTGCCGCTCATGCGCATGCGCGGACCGAGAATGAGTCCCTCGTCAATCGCGGTGCGAATCGCCGTGTCGGCTGAGCCTGCGCCTTCGGTACCCATATCGCGCTCTGCCGTGAACCCGGCAAAAAGATCGGCTTTGGCTGCCTGCTCGGCCAGAATCACGCGCCAAGGAACGGATTCCTCTACCGTCTGCAAATCCTCCGCACCCGGATGCAGAAAGAGGTGCACATGCGCGTCGATCAGTCCAGGCAACAAAGTCGTGTCGCCGAGGTCGATGACTCGTGCGCCCTGGGGATGTTCGACAGAAGCGCCTACCGCGCGAATGCGATCCGCTTCAATGAGGATTTCACCGGGCAGCAGCACGGTGCCTGTGTCTACCTGCAGCAAGCGCGCTGCGTGCAGCACGATCGGAGCGGATCCCTGTGGCTGTGCCGCAACGAATCCTATGGAAAAAATCCAGGTCAACGTAAAGACAAGGATTCTGCGTGGTGGAAAAAACTGAAGTCGCCGCATGAATACGAATATGCCGCTCTCGCCCCTCCGTTGTCGATGGACAAGTGAGAGAACCGCATTTTAATGATGGCTCGCTCGCGCTATCTCCTAGGATGGTAGAATTCCGGCGATCCATCGCAGGCTGTCAGGCCAATCGTCGGAGCAGAATTTGATCGAAGGAGCACAAACCGGTTTGCGCACTGTGCTGGGTCTCGACATTGGTGGCACGAAGACGGCCTGTGTCGTGGGCACGGCTGGCGCCGAAATAATGCAGCGCGCCGAGATTCCGACAAACGCGGCGCAGCCATTCTCCGCCACGTTTCCTCGAATCGTGGAGAAGGCCCACGCTCTGATCCACGAAGCAGAGGCGGCGGGTCGAATCATTGCGGCGATCAGTGTCTCCGTGGGCGGGCCGCTCAAAATAGATGAGGGAATTCTGATCAATCCCCCTCACTTGCCGGGTTGGCATCATGTGCCTTTGAAGACGCACTTGATGGAGGAATTTCCCGGGATTCCGGTTCTGATTGAGCATGACGGCAACGCGGGAGCGCTGGCGGAGTTTCACTTCGGAGTCGGTAAGGGCCGGTCCGACCTGAAACACCTGCTCTTCATCACTTTCGGCACCGGTGTCGGAGGTGGATTCATTCTTAATGGACAAATTCTGCGCGGAGCGAGCGACACGGCTGGCGAAATAGGCCATTGGCGGCTCGCTGAAGACGGTCCTCTCGGCTTCGGAAAAAGGGGCTCGTGGGAGTCATTTGGATCGGGTGCGGGACTGGTGGATCTCGCTGCGCATATGTTTCCTGCGCGCTGGACATCGGAGACGCCGATACGAGCGCTTGTCGAGGAGATAGCCGCGAATGACCCGGAGGCGTTGCGTGTTGCCGCTGTGGCTGGCAAATGGATGGGCCGGGGTCTGGCCTTGTTGATCGATGCGTTGAATCCTCAGGCGATCGTCTTCGGATCGCTCGGAGTGGCGCTGGGAGAACGCGTGCTGGCGCCAGCGCGCAAGGTGATTGCCGAAGAAGCGCTGCCCCAGGCCGCGGCTGCGTGTGAATTGCTGCCTTCCGTTTTAGGAAAGCGAATCGGAGATGTGGCAGCTCTGATGGCGGCGCTTACGGATCGCTCGATCCGCGCCGTGCTGGAAGAGGGCTCGGGAAAGACTGACGTGCGCTGATCCTGCTAAGGGGAGAAAGAGCCAGCTCGCTTTCTATGACATCGGCTCGTCGGGGTTCTTCTAAGTTAGTTACGGATACGTCTGGCTATTGTTACTTAGGGTCGAAGTTATCAAGTTACTTTTCGGGGAGGAGTTTCCTGAAATTGTCGATCTACTCGTTCAGCGCGCCCCTCTTGTGTCTCAGAAGAATCGAATGTAGATGTGCTATATAAATCATCCGACTTTTTCACAGCTCTTTCGATAACTTCGTCCGGAGAAAGTCGACCGCGTGGTACTATCGCACCGAGGATAAAACAAATGTCCACTAACAGCTACGATAGTGCCTTTGAACAGGCCAGCAACGATCGTGTTGAGGTTCGTGTCGCCATCGAGAAACTGCTCACGCGTGGCGAAATGCTCGACAAGCTTCTGGAATGTCTTGCGCCATTTGTTTCGAGTCCGAAGTCAGTCGGCGAAACCGAAGCGGCTCACGAGGGTCATCCAGAAGAGACCCATGTGCATCACGAAGGGTAGGCGTAATGAAGTTTCCATCCGAGCTCGATAATCGAGGACGGATCGAACGGATCGCGCAAGCGACGCGCGCCAGTTTCGGCATTGCATTTTGGGACGATACGTCCACATCTCTTGTGGACGAAATATGCATTGGCGCCGCATCCGGCGTGCACTTGAATTGCATTCTCCTTCGAGGTCTGCCTCGAAGATCCTTCAATACGCAGCGATTCCGGTGAGGTGCTGGCCGAGAATCAGCGCGTGAATGTCGTGCGTCCCCTCATACGTTTTCACGGATTCGAGATTCATCATGTGGCGCATGATCGGATAGTCGTCCGTGATGCCGTTCGCGCCCAGAATGTCGCGCGACATGCGCGCCGTTTCGAGAGCCATCCACACGTTATTTCGTTTTGCCATGGAGATATGCTGATGACCCACCGTGCCTGCATCCTTCATCCTTCCCACATGCAGTGAGAGCAGTTGCGCCTTTGAGATTTCGCTTGCCATCCAGACCAGCTTCTCCTGGATCAACTGGTGGCTGGCGATCGGCTGCCCGTGGAACTGCTTTCGGGTCTTTGAATATTGCAGAGCTGTGTCGTAACAAGCCATCGCTGCGCCGATGGTGCCCCAGCTGATTCCGTAGCGCGCCTGGTTCAGACACATCAGCGGACTCTTCAGGCCGCTCGTGCCCGGCAGCAAGTTTGCCGCTGGCACATGAACGTCTTGAAGCGAGAGACCGCTCGTGACCGAGGATCGCAGCGACCACTTCCCATGAACTTCATGCGCCTTGAAACCGGGTCGGTCTGTCTCGACCAGGAATCCGCGGACATTGTTGTCTTCGTTTTCGACTTTGGCCCAGATCACCGCTACATCCGCGATATTGCCGGACGTGATCCACATCTTCTCGCCGTTGAGAATGTATTTATCGTCGGCCTTGCGCGCAGTCGTCGTCATACCGCCTGGATTGGAGCCGAAGCCCGGTTCCGTGAGCCCGAAGCAGCCAAGCTTTTCGCCTGTGGCAAGCGCAGGGAGCCACGCATTCTTCTGTTCATCCGAGCCGAAAATGTAGATGGGATACATTACCAGCGCGGACTGCACACTCACGAAGCTGCGGAATCCCGAGTCCCCGCGCTCGAGCTCCTGCATCACCAGGCCGTATTCGACATTCGACATGCCTGCGCATCCGTAGCCCTCGAGATTCGCACCGAAGAAGCCGAGTTGACCCATAGTGGGGATGAGCTCGCGCGGAAAACGCTCCGTGCGAAAGCACTCCTCGACGATCGGGATGAGATTGTCTTCAACGAACTCGCGCGCGGTGCGGCGCACCAAAAGCTCGTCTTCGCTGAAGGATTTGTCCAGATGTAGAAAATCGAAACCCTGGAACTTGAAGCCCATGCATGCACCCGCCGTTCGTGCAGAGATTTGAGACTGAAGGGTAGCAGATCGGAACAGGGACTAGGGAACAGGGAACAGGGAACAGGGACTGAGGAACTCGGGACTAAGGGACTACGTGGCTACTGGCTGCTGGTGGCATCCTGGCCGTAGGTCGGATATGGCTCCGGCTCGGTACTTGTTGGCATGCTCGCGAGCGTCTTCAAATCGGCTTGCACTTGCGCCCACTTGGCCGCGTCCTTCTTAGTCGCAATCGGCGCATCCGGGTTGGCGTAATAGGTCTGAATCTCTCTCTTGATGCCCGGCGGAATTGGCTGCGTCGGCCGCTGGGCCAAATCATGTAGCAGCAGCCCGAAAGTGTAATCGGTCAAACGATACCCTCCCGGTTGAACCACACGCCCCGTGTCGAGGTCGCGATTTGGCAAGGGATGCCTCGGATCGTCGGATCGCAGCAGCACATCGGGGCTTATGGCCGCCAGCATTGGAAGAAGTGCCGCCGGCATCAGCGTCGCCTCACCATCTGCTGCATTGCCCCCGGGCGAGGGCGGCGTAAATCGCTCAAGCATTCTTCGCAGAATTGCCAGAGAGAGTATGACGCTGTGCGCATAATCCGCTTCTGTCGCTGTGGTCGGGCCTTTCACCGAAACCATCCTGAGTGGACCTACCTTTGGCAGCACGAACAATAGACCTGCCAACACATAGGTTTCGAATCCAGCTTTGCCGCGATACGCATCCCAGTTGTTTTCCTGATTCACTGCCGCCGCCTCTGCAAGAATCTCCGCAACCTCCGGTGTGTCGGGTTCCGGCGGCAGTTGCCTGCGATGGAGGAGCGTGACCGCATAGGCAATGCGGGGAATAAAAGTCCGCACCGCGAAGCGGTACTCGCGGATGTTGAAGCGGCGTCCTCGTCGCGAGGTGAAATCCTCGCTCAGACCGTAGGTCTGGTAATAGGCAAGCGCGAGCTGCTTGGTTGGGACCTGAAGGCCGATGTGGCGTAGAAAGCGCAGCGGAGCGAGCCGATGATGAGCGACTTCATCGATGTCGAAAGCGAACTCCGTCTGCACGTGCTGGTGCTCGCCTTCGGCATAGTTCACCACCGGCCCGTATTGTGCGCCAAGTTTTGGGAACTCGATGGCCACCGCTCGATTCGTGGCCAAAGGATGGCCGACCGAGTCCCCGATGTAGTGGGAAAGCGCGCCAACGGCAAAGGCGAGTTCGTCCGCATTCTTCGCATTGCGAAAGAGGCTCACGACGAAATCGCCGGAGCGCACGTAATGCGTCAGATCAGAGAAGGACTTGTCGCCAAAAGGATAGTACCCGATATCCTGGATCACGCATCCGCCATATGCGTAAGCGCGAGCCTCGTCGAGCTGCGCCGCCGTCAGGTTCGGATAATGATGGAGCAGAAGCGGAACAATCGAACCTTTCCATGCCAGGTCGATGAGCTGCTCGTGCGTCAGCAGGGAATACGCAGCCGCCTGCCGTTGCCATGGAATCACCATGAACAGCGAGAGAAGCAGGATTCTTCGCAATCCCTTCAACTTCATGGCGGGCACCAATCAATTCGAGACACGTTGTCCATTGAGATGCAAATTGGCCGCGTTACGCAAGAAACTCCCGGACAAAAGGATCCTGACTGCCCGTCAGCTCGGCGAGCGAGCCGTCGAAAATCAGCCGACCTTCCGAGAGCATGAGGAACGTCGTGTTGGGATCGGTTTGATCCTTGGGCAATGGAATCATGCGGCCAGACGCCGGATCGAATCGATGGGTGCACATAGTGAAAGCATCTTGAAGCCGGTGCGTCACCAGGACCGAGGGGGTGCGATAGACATCGCGTTGCTTGACAATCAGTTCTATGATCGTGGTGGAGGTTACCGGATCGAGACCTCCTGTCGGCGAATCGTAGAGCAACAGATCTGGCTTATGAATGAGCGCACGCGCGATGGCCACACGGCGGCGCATGCCTCCGGAAAGACTCGTTGGAAACAGGTCGAATGTCTGTTCCAGTTCGACAAAACGCAATGCCTCTCGCACGCGTACATCGATTTCGTCGTCTGGAATTTGCTCCTGAATCAGCTGGTAGGCGACGTTATCGCGCACAGTGAGCGAGTCGAACAGGGCGCCTTCTTGAAAAACCATGCCCGAGCGCGTTCTCAACCGGAAAAGCATTTCCTCCTTCATGCGCGATATGTCTTCGCCAAAAAGGAAAATGCTGCCCGCATCCGGACTAAGCAGACCGTTGGCGAGCTTCAACAGCACGCTCTTGCCCACGCCAGTCGGCCCGAGCAAAATCCGCGTTTCATTGGGAGCGACAGAGAAGGTGATGTCTTTGAGGACCGGCGGACCGTCAAAAGCGAGCGTGACTCCGGAAAATGTCAGGACCGGTCCCGTCTCCGCTTTAGGAGCGGGGTCCGCCACGAGTTGAGTCGATGGGGAACTCAGTTCCATGAGGCAAAGATGTTGAGCAGTAGCCGGGTAATGAAAAAATCGACGAAGATGATGAGCACGGATGCGGTGACGACCGCCTGAATGGTGGAGCGGCCCACGCCTTGCGTTCCTCCCGTGGTCCTCATGCCATAAAAGCATCCGATCGAGGATAGGATGTAGCCGAAGAAAATCGGCTTCATCAATCCCTGAATGATGTCCGGGAGGCGGAGATGCTCCCACGCCATAGCGAAGTACTGCGTGCCATTCTGGTTATTCATCAAAACCGTGACCAGCCCGCCACCGAGGATCCCAAACGCATCGGCGACGATGGTAAGAAAGAAGAGCATCGCAATTGTGGAGAAGATTCGCGGAGTTACGAGCTTTCGGATAGGATCAACACCAAGAGCACGCATCGCATCGATTTGCTCGGTTACGACCATCGAGCCCAGTTCGCTGGCCATCGAGGAGGCATTGCGGCCAGACACCATTACCCCGGTGAGCACAGGTCCGAGTTCGCGGATCATAGTCAGGCTCACAAACTGCCCGGTAACCGCCGTGGCGCCGAATGCCGAAAGCGTTGCTGCCGATTGCAGAGCCAGAACACCCCCAGTCGAGAGTCCGGAGAGCACTACAATCGACAAAGAGCCCACACCCACGATGTCCGATTGAATGAGAAAATCAGTCCAGTAGATGGGCGGGCGAAAAAGATTCATCAACGCCCGGTATGCGAACAGGGAATAGTCCTGCACGGTGAGCACGATTTGCTTGGCAGTGTTATCGATCGTCTCGAACGCCATTCGTTTACCGGACAATGAGATGCGGGGGAAATTTCGCTTCTCATTCCACAGAATAGCGCATCGTGCAAAAACTTCCCGCGGGGGCTGCTGTTTGCAGGGTTTGTGACCGATCGAACGTGATACCCGAAAATCGGATCGGGTCAATCGAATCGCGGTATACCGAAGATTGGAAGACGGTTAGGGACGTGTATCAAATGGGCCTTGCTCCTTTTGCACCTGTCCCGTGCATCTAAGGCCTTAGAGGGGATCGTTATGCACTCATTTCGCCTGCGCCTGATCCTCGTGCTCGTCGCATGCGTAACTGCGGTTTCTGTCGCCTCTACTTATTTTGAGGTGCTGGCCCATAAGCACTTTCTGCGAGAGGTTCTGGTCAGCCGAACAAGGTGGATGGGCGTCGGCTTGCAGCCCTACCTAGAGCAGAAGCTGGCTTCCGGCGATACCGCTGCGCTGCCGTCGCTTCTTGCATCCTCGAAGGCGCGGAGTGGGGTTCTGGGACTTGCCGTCGTCAACGCCCAGGGGCAATACCTAGCCTGGGTCGGCCCTACGGATCTTCTCCATGCCTTGCCCCACCCGCTGGTTGAAAAGTCATTGCGCAAAGGATCGGACGAGTCCGCCTTTGGGCATTCCGGCGATATGCAATGGCTCGAAGAGTCCTTCCCACTGCACAACGGGAATCAGTTGGAAGGAGCGCTGGTTCTGATCGCGGATGCGGGCTACATCCGCACCGAGGGATATGACATTTGGCGAAGGAGCTTCTGGCGTATCGCGGAGCTGGTTCTGCTCATAGCCGCTGTCACGTTTGTGATGGTGCGTTGGTTCCTGATGCGGCCTATGACGCGTGTCGCCGAGCGTTTGCGCCGGTTGCGCAGCGGACATGCGGATGAACCGGAGGACCCGCGCGCAAGAGAGTTCAGCATGTTCACTCCTCTGGCGCGCGAAGTCGAGACACTGGCGGAGAGTCTGGCTGCCGCGCGCGCCGCTGCCGAAGCTGAAGCCCGCTTGCGCCACGCAGGCGAGAACATGTGGACGGCGGAACGACTTGCTGTGCATATGCGCGACCAATCCGGGTCCAGCCGCATCTTCGTGGTTTCGAATCGCGAACCGTATATGCATGTGCGGAAGGGTCGCGAAATCGTTTGCGAAGTTCCTCCCAGTGGCCTGGTTACCGCCATCGAGCCGGTGCTGCGCGCCTGTGACGGCGTGTGGGTGGCGAGCGGGAGCGGCAACGCCGACAAAGAGACGGTGGACGAATTCGATCGCTTACGCGTTCCACCGGACGATCCGCGTTACACCCTGCGCCGCATTTGGTTGACGCAGGAAGAGGAGTCGCGCTACTACGATGGATTTGCCAACGAAGGTCTATGGCCCCTGTGCCACAACGCGCACACCAGCCCTATCTTCCGACCCGCCGATTGGGAATGCTATCAGCGTGTCAACGAGCGGTTCGCCGCGGCACTGCTCGAAGAAATGGAAGGCAGCGTCGAACCCATCGTGTTTGTGCAGGATTATCATTTTGCACTCCTGCCCCGCCTCGTAAAAGCTGCGCGGCCCGATGCCCGCGTCGCAATTTTCTGGCACATTCCCTGGCCGAATCCCGAAGCTTTTGGGATCTGTCCCTGGCAGGCGGAGATTCTGGACGGACTGCTGGGCGCGGATTTGATCGGCTTTCACATTCCGCTCCACTGCAGCAATTTCCTTTCTGCCGTGGACCGGGTCTTCGAGGCGCGCACGGATCGCGAGCATGCGACGGTAAGCCGGCACGGTCATATCACCACCGTGCGGCCCTATCCGATCAGTGTCGCCTTCACCGGGTCTGCGATGGTGGCCGGTCCCGTGAGCCTGGATAATCCCGACGAGGAGCCGATGCGCGCTGCTGCACGCAATCAGTTGCTTCGGGAGTTCGGCATCCGCGCAGAGAGTCTCGCCGTTGGCGTCGACAGACTGGATTACACCAAAGGCATTGTGCAGCGGCTGCTTGCCCTGGAGCACCTCCTCGAATTCCACCCCTGGCATCGGGAGCGGCTCACACTGGTGCAGATTGCCTCACCCAGCCGCACACGAATCCCGGCTTATGAAGAATTGCACCGGCGCGTGAATGAAGAAGTGGCGCGCATCAATCAGCGCTTTCAAACTGCGCGCTGGAAGCCGATCGTCCTGATCGAGAGACAGGTAGACCACGGTGAGATCGAACGTTGGTACCGCGCGGCGAATCTCTGCGTGATCACCTCGCTCCACGACGGCATGAATCTTGTGGCCAAGGAGTTTGTGGCGGCGCGTGACGATGAGGATGGCGTTCTGATCCTCAGCAAATTCACCGGGGCTGCCGTCGAGCTTCGCGATGCGCTGGTGGTGAATCCGTACGACATTGCCGGCGTCGCGGAAGCCATGCACCGTGGCCTCGAAATGGACCGCGCGGAGCGTCGCGACCGTATGCAGCGCATGCGCCGTCAGGTGATGGAAAACAACATCTACCGCTGGGCGGCGAACGTGCTCGGAGCGCTGCGCGAGATACGCCTCGAAGACAACGCCGGCCCGGAGGCCCCTGCGCCCAACCCGATTGCGATTGTTCCGGCCGAACCCGCACAACGTAGACTGGCTTAGAACGAGACCAACCGTTGAACCGTCAAGCCGCAAAAAAACTTCAGGAATTCTTTTCGGCATTCCCCGGCGCGCCGACCTCGCTGCTGCTGCTGGATTACGATGGCACGCTGGCAGGATTTCGCATTGATCGTTTCAACGCGCGCCCATGGGCCGGTATACCGCAACTGCTCACGCGCATTCAACGCCAGGGCCGCACGCGGATCGCAATTGTTACCGGGCGGCCTGCAGAGGAAATCCCGTCGATGCTCGCCCTCGATCCTGCGCCCGAAGTCTGGGGGCTTCATGGTGCGGAGCGGCTGTATCCCAACGGTCGGCGTGAGTCGGAAACGCAGACACCTCCGGTGCGGCAAGCTCTCCAGAATCTTCGCAAGCAATTGAAACGCGACGCGCTGGGCGGCCTCTTTGAGGACAAGCCCAACGCCGCAGTGATGCACTGGCGCGGGCGGACGCCGGAGCAGGCGCGCGAGATCGAGCGGCGCGCGCGGGAGTTGTTTGAGCCTCTGGCAAAACTCGAAGGACTCCGGCTGCTGAAGTTCGAGGCGGGCTTGGAACTGCGCGCAGGACGAGACAAGGGCGGCGCGGTGCGCGAGATCATCCGCGAAACCGAGCCGGGTGCACCGGTGACTTATCTCGGCGACGACCTGACTGACGAGGCCGCATTTAAAGAAGTCAATGAAGCAAAAGCGCCGCACCTTAGCGTGCTGATGCGCCGCGATCCGCGCAAAACGGCAGCCGATGTGTGGCTCAAGCCTCCGGAAGAACTGCGGAAGTTTCTGCGCATGTGGCTGGACGCGGAAAATCGGAAATAGGCGCGTTCTTCTGGCCGAGTGTAGCGTCATGTTCTTGAAGGCAAGGGAAGTAGGCGCAATCGAGTGCGTTTGGGATCAATAGTGAGCAACGCGCCATCCTCCAAATCTGATTTCGTCTGTAACAAGGCGGCGATCACCTGTTTCCCAATCTTAGTCAGGTTCAAATCATCGGTGCGAATTTGCGCCACACTCGGTTTCTCGCCTTGGGTGGCGGCAAGGATCGCACTGAAGTCGAGATCGTGAGTGAGAACCACGTATCCATTGGCGCTGGCATAGGTCATAATCTCGGCGTCCGGTGCGTTGGCCGGTCCAAGTGTTGACCAATGTGCCGCCTCGATTCCAGCACCAGCCAGCAAACTCACCCAGCGCGGCGACAGGTTCATATCAACGAGCAGCTTCATGCCGTTGCCAGCACAACCTCACGTTCATCTGCCAGCCACGCAGCGTAACGAAGCGCCTGCATGACGTCCTCGCGTTCCAGATAGGGATATTCGGCGAGGATCTCATCGACGCTCCGCCCCGCGCCGATCTGCCCAACGATCATGCTTACCGTGACACGCATACCGCGGATGCACGCCTTGCCGCCCATCACCGCCGGGTCCCGTGTGATTCGATTGAGTTGATCCATGGGCCACTCCATCCTGAAACACAACCCTATGGTAGCGGTTTTACTCGCGGCCCCGCTTGCGAATCTCAATGTTCAGGCGTTTGATCTTCTGATTCAGCGTAGAGAGCGGGATGCGGAACTGTTCGGCAGCGTCGGTCTGGTTACCGTTGCAGCGCTCCAGTTTTTCAATGATGATGCGGCGCTCGATGTCTTCGAGGATGTCGAAGAGCGAGGCGTTGGGATTATGTTCGAGCAGCGCGTCCTGGAAGCTGCGGCCTGTGATGTGGCCCGGCAAAAGGTCCGAGCCAATCACAGGCCCCGAGGAGAGCACCACGCCGCGCTCGATCGAATTCTCGAGTTCGCGCACATTTCCCGGCCACTCGTAATCGACCAGCGCGCGCATGGCATCGGAAGAGAGCCTTCGCGGCGAAAGCCCATTCTCCTTGGCGTAGAAATCCAGGAAATGCTGCACCAGCAGCGGTATGTCTTCGCGACGCGCGCGCAACGGCGGCAAATCGACGGTGATGACATTCAGCCGATAGAAAAGGTCTTCGCGGAAGCGTCCATCGCGTACGGCCTGGCGCAGATCGATGTTGGTCGCCGCGAGGATGCGCACATCCACCTGGATCTCCTGAATGCCGCCCAGATGCATGAAACGCTTGTCCTGCAGAACGCGCAGAATCTTTGCCTGCGTGTCCATTCCCATGGTCGCGATCTCGTCCAGAAAGAGCGTGCCGCCATTGGCAACTTCAAACAGACCCTTCTTTGAAGCGACCGCCGAAGTGAAGGCCCCTTTGACGTGGCCGAAGAGCGTCGATTCGAGCAGCTCCGATGGCATTGCGCCCGTGTTGATGGGGACAAATGGTTTGTCGCGACGCGGCGAGTTGGCGTGAATCGCCTTGGCGATAATCTCCTTGCCCGTGCCGCTCTCACCCTGAATGAGAACCGTCGACCTGCTGGGCGCAACCTGCGCAATCAGGTCGAAAACCCGGAGCATCAATTCGCTCTTGCCCACAATGTTCGAAAAACTGTAGCGCTGCTTGAGCGTGCGCTTCAGCTGCAGGTTCTCTTCTTCGGCGCGGTGGCGCGCGACGGCCGATCGAATGTCGGCCATCAGCTTTTCGTTGTCCCAGGGCTTCTGGACAAAGTTTTCCGCGCCCGCGCGAACGGCCTCGACGACGTTGTCCACCGTGCCGTAAGCGGTAATCATGATGACCGGCGTTTCCGGCTGGCGTTCCTTGATCTGCGGCAGGAGCTCTAGCCCGCTCTGGCCGGGCAGCGCCAGGTCGAGCAGCACAAGATCGAAGTTTTCGACCTCCAGAATGCGCAGTCCCTGTTCGCCATCCATCGCCGTGCGCACCCCGTATCCCTCAAGCGTGAGCAGCACTTCGAGAGATTCACGGATACCTGCTTCATCGTCGATCACGAGGATGCTCGCGGTGTTCGCGAGTGCAGACAGCGCCGGAGCGGAAGCAGAGAAACTCAAAGGCTCTTCGACCTCAGACATTGACGGTTTTCCTTAAGAGGGGGAACTCAAGATGAAAAGTTGTCCCGGCGCCGACTGCGCTCTCCACGTGAATCTTTCCGGCATGTTCCTGGATGATGCCGTAGGAAACCGACAGACCAAGACCCGTCCCGCGCCGTTCCCCCGGCTTGGGCATCGTCTTGGTGGTAAAGAACGGATCGTAAATGCGTTTGAGGTTCTCCGGTGCAATTCCGGAGCCCGAATCGGCGATGATCGCTTCCACGTGTCCATTCGCGAGCGTGGCCACGCGCAACCGGCCGCCCCCCGGCATGGCTTCCTTTGCATTCAGCAGCAGGTTCAGGAAGACCTGTTGCAGCTTCCCTGGATTGCCGTGGATCGCAGGAAGTTGCTCCGCCAATTCGATGTCCAGTTCGATCTGCGCGGTCTTGAATTGATGTTCCAGCAGCGAAAGCGTATCGCGAATTACCTGGTTCAAGTTTGTCTCGCGGAATTCGGTGGTCGAAGTGCGTGAAAAATTCAGCAGGCCATTGGCAATTTCAGAGGCGCGAAAGCTCTGCTGCGTGATTTTTTCGAGCACTGGCCCGAGCCGCGCATCGCCGCGCATCTGTTTCGAAAGCAGTTGCGAATAAGACGAGATTACGGCCAAGGGCGTGTTGATTTCGTGTGCCACACCAGCCGCCAGCAAGCCAATCGAACTCAACTTGTCGGCCTGTGCGAGCTGCGTCTCGAGCGATACCCGTTCCGTGATGTCGTCCACCAGCACGATGCGGCCCACAACGACAAATTCGCGCGACAGCAGCGGCGCGATGGCGATATTTGCCGTGCGCTGTTCACCTGCACGCGTAGTCAGCGGGAACTTGTAGAGATGGTGGACGCCCGATTCGTTCCGTACCCGGTCGAGCGCCTCGACAAACTCCGCGGGAAAAACGGAACGAAGCTCCTGCCCGATCGCCTCGGCGCGGCTCAACGCATACATCGCCTCCATCTGCGCGTTCCAGCTCTCGATCCGGTCATCCAGGTCGAGCGCCAGAATGCCAACGTTGATCGACTCAACGATGTTTTCGTTGAATTCCTTCAGCCTCTCGAACTCACTGATCTTCTCGCCGAGCTGCGCATAGAGGCTGGCGTTCTGCAACGCAATGCCGATGTAGCTGGCGAGCGATTCGAGCAGTTCCATATCCTCGCTCGAAAGGAAGTCGCCGCCGACCGTCCGCCCCAACCCGATCACCGCAATCGTGCGTGTCGCCGTGCCGTCCTGCACCCGGCAGGGCAGGTAGTAGTTCAGGTCGAGTAGCGCGGCGGTCTCACGCTGGCTCTCAGACAAGTGCAGTGCCTGCTGTGCATTCTCGAGGAAGATATGGGAGTGATCGGAAGCCATGTCAAAATCCAAAAAGCTCAGATCCAACAGGCCAGACTGACGGGGGTTCGGTGCTGCGCGCACCTCAGCCGGTAATCCGTGACACGCGGCAAGCCGCAGGGTTCCCGGCCCTTCGGTCAAAAACACCGCAACACGCGAAACCTGCAAGGTCGACGGAAGCCGCTCCACAATGGATTCGAGCAAAGCGTGCAGATTGGTTTCTGAACTGAGGCCCCGGCCGAATTCAACAAGAGCCTTGCGGTAATCGTATCGCTGGCGGTCGAAGGCGCGATCCACCCATTCTTGAATCCGTCGTTTGAGCGGGTCGAAAACTGCGGCGGTCACGAGAATCGCAACCACCAAGGCCCATTCGCGCATCGTCTCCGGCAACCGCTGGTGAACCACATCGGCAATGATGGCGATAACGCCGAAATAGCCGCCGAGGATGAGCCCTGTCGCCAGCGTGTAGGCAACACCACGCTTGAAGATCAGGTCCGTATCCATCAGCCGGTAGCGCACGATGGCCCAAGCGAACGTCAGTGGCAGGAAGACCAGCGACAGACCGGCCAGCTTGGTCAGCAGGCTGGGCATGCGTACATCCAGCAGGAAAGGAATCGCGTAGAGCAGCGTGAAGGGCAGAACCGCCAGAAGTGCGCCGCGCCACAGCCACTTTAGTTGTTGGCGTTGTAACGGCGTGTTGGCGCGCAGATAGCTGTTCAGGAAAAGGACGGACGCGAGCACATAATATGCCGCATCGTACCCAGTCCCAGTTTGTTCGAGACGATGCTTCAGTAGGCCCGTCGCCTCCCAACGGTTGATGGCGAAGAGCCACAGCCCGAATAGGGCGACTCCGGGCGCATACACCAGGGGCACCAGCAGCCGGCGACGGAGGTCCTTGAGTCGCTCCTCAGGGAAGCTGAGCGCAAAGTGCAGGAAGAGCGCAGGCTGCAGCGACTCTGCGATCAGGTTGGCCCAGAAAACGGTCTTGTCGAGCGCGTCCAATTCGCCCGTATATTTCAGGGCATTCAGAGCGAACGAGACCAGGCAGAAGAGATAAAAGTGGGTGGCGCGCGGCGCGGTCCAACGCCGGAACAATACGTAAACGCCAATCGCAAGATAGATGAGGCCAATCAGCCGCAAAGCCTGCTGTACGCTGCGATCAGGCGGCTCAGGAATGACGACGGCAGGCGAATCAAGCTGTATTCCATCGCGCGTGATCGAATACTCAGCCTTGGTGTAGACCTCGTTGCGATATAGCTCTCTCTCGAAATCCGAGAGGTGTACGACTGGAACTTCGTTCACGGCCGTGAGCAGGTCGCCCACGTGAATTCCCGCGCGCTGGCCAGGGCTATCCGGCAGTACCTTCTCCGCCTCTAGTCCTGCGCCCGATGGCGCTTCAGTCCACCAAACCCCGTCGTCGGGTTGTTGAAATTGCCTCTCCTGCCTCAAATTCAACACGGCAAGCAACACCAGGCCGACCGTAGCCACGGCCAGCAGTGTCGCCTGCAGACGGTTGAAGAGATTCGACTCCATTTCAGGAGCACCTTAGATCAAAAGAGAAGATGCACGTCAGTTGCCATGAGGAGATGGTTCCTCCATCAATTCAAGCTTAGCTTTAAGCAACTGAGAAGATGCAACATATGGACGTATTTTGTGACGAATTGTCAACTTGTCTGAGAGCCGCTCGATGTGGAAAATACAGAAAAGAATAGACATCCTATGCGAAAAGGAATTCGCCTACCAGAAACTGTAACGATTCTTCAGATGGAATATTGGGCAGCAATCCTCAATTTTGTCGTGCTCCACTGGCTTCAGACTGCGCTTCCGACAGGAATCAGGCCTTCCCTGGCTTCGTGATGGGGTCTTTGCCTTGGCCGTAGGTCGCGTTCGGTCCATGCTTCCGCAGGTAGTGGTGCTCACTCACATGCGGGGGGATCTCAGTGGCTGAATGGCTTAAGAGCACAGTCCGGAAGGCGAGCCGGGCAATGTACTCCAGAACATCGGCGTGTTCCACTGCTTCTGCGGGGTTTTTGCCCCAGGCGAACGGGGCGTGGCCGGCAACGAGCACACCGGGCACAGCGACAGGGTCGAGATTCCCCGCCCGAAAACGGCGAACAATCACCGCACCTGTATTGCGCACGTAGCCGCTGGCGACCTCATCGGCGGTGAGCGGTTCGGTAACCGGCACGGGGCCATGAAAGTAGTCCGCGTGCGTCGTCCCGAAGCAGGGAATCGGACGGCAAGCCTGTGCCCAGGAGGTAGCAAACTCCGAATGTGTATGCACAATGCCGCCTAGCTGCGGGAATTCGCGGTATAGGAGTGTGTGCGTATCGAGGTCGCTCGACGGACGCAGGGATCCTTCGACAATCTTTCCGTCGAGATCCGTGACGACCAGGTCGCCGGGTGACAGAGCGGCGTAATCGACACCGCTGGGCTTGATAACTACCAGCGGTTTGGCGCCGGAACGATCGATTCCACTGGCATTGCCAAACGTATGCGGAGCTAGGCCGCGGCGCGCAATCTCGCGGTTGGCGTGGAGAACCTGTTCGCGAAGCGAATCAAGCGACATGCGAATTTCTTCTTTCAATCGGAAAGCGTTTACCATGAAAGTTTAGCAGTTCTTCCTCTCCGCCTGGAAACGTTGCATTTTCCCATCTTCGGCTCAAGCCGGCGAATTTTTGAGGCCAGAGAAGACTGCTCGCGATTGATGCCGTCGAAGACCCGAGTTACGATGGTTGCGAATTCAATCCTGGGGATTCCAATAAAGTGGGGAGAATTTCATGCGCCGCATTTTCTTGTTTGTGTTGGGCGGACTGTTGAGTTGCCTTGTGACGGCGACCATTGCTCGCGCCGCGGGCCACAATATCGCCGACTATTCGCTGCGTGTCCACATCTTTCAGTTCAATTCGCATTCACATTATTACCAGCGCTCATTGGACATGGTGGATGGCGAAGGCCGTGCCAATGTCTACGAGAACAGCGAGCCGCGCGGCTTCGACTTCAGCTACCACTGCAGTGATCGGTTGATGGTTTCACCTGGGTACGAAACTTACCCCGCGCGCTGGAAGAAGCCGGGTCAGACGATCGAGGTTCTGCAGCCAGTTTTCGGAAAGCCTGGGGCTTTTGAATCGTGCGAATTGAAGGTCGAAATGAAGGAAAGCGCGTATTACAAGCACAACGGGTTGCTCAACGAAGAGCCGGCAGCGGTCTTCAAGGCGTGGATGGAAAAGCGCCAATACGACCCGGAGCACGGAAAGAACGAGCCCCAGCCCGCCCCCGTGCCAGCGAACACGCCTGTTCCGGGGACTGCGCCATCTCCTGCACCCAATCCCGATGCGGCCGGACCTCAATAAGCGGCGCCGCGAAACCGCCAGTTGAAGGCCTAACCCCAAACTCGAGCCTCAGTCGAAGTTCGTCCCCATAGTACGAAAGGCCTCGACCACCCAGGCGCATTCCTGGCTGCCAGGTACCGTGAATCGCGGCGACCGCTGTAAACTTGCCGCCAAAGCGGGCGTCTACCACTGTGATGGCAGCCTGCACGATACTCGACACCATGACCATGGCCACGGCGGACGAAGATGCCGCGCAGGAGTTCTCCAGCGTTGTCGCGAGCCACCGTCCGCAGATCTTCCGGTTTCTCCTCGCGTCCACGCGGGACGTGGACTTGGCCGAGACCCTGACGCAGGAGTGCTTTCTTAAGGCGCATCGCAACTGGTCGAGCTTTCGTGGCGACTCCAGCGCGATGACCTGGCTGATGCGCATCGCCATCAACCTGCAGAAGGACCACTGGCGCAACCGGCGCATGCAGTTCTGGCGGCAGACGCGTACGAATTCCGTGGATCTGGACGAGGCCAGCGATTGGCTGCCCAGCGGTGAGAGCTCTCAGGAAACCAGATTGCTGGCGCGCGAAAGAGTGGCTCAGGTTTGGAGCGCTGTCGAAGCGCTGAGCGAAAGACAGCGCACCGTGTTCCTGCTGCGCTACGTAGAAGAACTGGAGCTGTCTGAAATCGCGCACACCACCGGCCTAAGTGAGGGTACGGTGAAAGCGCATCTGTCCCGTGCTCTTGCAAGAGTGCGCACGGAATTGGGAGGAAAGCGATGACGTGGAAGACAAAGTGGACAACCCGGACCGAAGAGCCGGCGGAAATCGAAGCAGTCGATCCGGCATTGAAGCAGGCGCTGGGAGACTTCAAGGCCAGCGTGCGCGCATGGAGCGATGCTGCCCACCATCGGCCGCACACGGCGCAGAGCATTGTGGTGCACAGGTCCTGGCAGCTTGCGGCCGGTTGGAGTTTGGCTGCGGTTCTGCTTACGGGAACCATGTCGGGCGGCTTCTACGAGCATCATCAGCGAGTCGTTGCGGCGCACATTGCAGCCGTGCAGAAAGCGGAGCAGGGGCGGCAAGCAGCCGCGCAGCGCGCCCTTGACCAGGCTCAGCAAGAAGAGGACATGCTCGCCAGTGTGGACACCGATGTATCGCGCGAGGTGCCGAGTGCGATGGAACCGCTGGCTCAATTGACGGACGAAGGCGAATCCAAGTAATCGCGATAAACAAAGCAAGAAGAACAGAGCAGGATGACGGAAAAGGGAGAAGGGGAATGAAAGTTTCGATTGTGGCGCGGGTGGGAATGGCATTAGGAGCAGTGCTGATGGCGGGTGCGGCGATGGCCCAAGGACCGGGGCCCATGGGAGGTCCTGGACCCATGGGTGGTCCCGGACAGGGAGGGGACGGCCACCGGCCTCCGTTTGAAAGAGCCTTCGGCGGTCATGGGAACGAAGGCAAATGGTGGAACAACCCTCGCATTGTCGAGCGGCTGAAGCTGACCGACGACCAGCGCAAGCAATTCGATCAGATTCTGCTGCAGCATCGCGAGACGCTCATCGATTTGCACGCCAATCTCGCAAAAGCCGAGCTGGCGCTGGAGCCATTGGTGCGCGACGATCAACCCAACGAATCCGCAATCCTGGCTCAAATCGACAAGGTAGCGCAGGCACGCGCGGAGTTGGAAAAGGCCAACGCGCGTTATCTTCTGGCGCTACGCAGCAAGTTGACCCCGGAACAGTGGAAGCAGGTGCAAGAATTCCGCGAGAACCGTGGCCAGATGCGCGGCAATTGGGGAGAAGGTGGCCGCGGACCAGGCGGGCCCGGAGGCGGTGGATCTGGACGCGGTGGACCTGGCGGACGAGGACCCGATGGACGAGGGCCGGGCGGAGGCAACGCCCCGAATGCAGCGCCCCCAGCTCCTGGACCGCAGAGCATGCTTGACGATGATGGCGGAGCTGATGCTCCAGCGGAACCAAGCGCGCCTGGCGCAGGCAATCCTCAGTAATCGGAGATTCGATTCGAAGGTTTTGGCAGAGAGCAACTGCGGTTGTAGTCAACACCGATGACGGCGAGAGGCGATCCTCTTGCCGCCGTTTTTTTTGGTACACCGAAATAATTGCAACGCGAAGCCGCGCGGAGGCGTGGCTCGGCGCCTCGATTGTGTCGCGAAAGCAGACAACACGTTGGATCGCATTGAAGCAGAGATTGACGTGAATCGGAACATCTGCTGAACCGATTCAAGACACGTGTGGATGAGGCTGCCACAAACCGGCAAGATACGGACTTGAAAAAAATGACTAAAGTTCTCCAGGGCCGCTCCGATGAAGGGTGCAGATGCAATGGTGCCCAGCAGACGTACAAGTGGACCTGGCAGAGATTAAAAAAGCACGGGCGAGCGGGGCGCGAAGGTTGACATCGGAAAAAGGAGTGACTACCCATGGCCCTCGGTGTTTTGAATAATCTTTCAGCGATCTACGCAGAGAACAATCTCAATAACACGAACGGCAGTTTGCAGACGGTTCTGCAGCAGCTATCGTCTGGTTCGAAGATCAACTCCGGCGCGGACGATGCCGCTGGGCTTTCGCTGATGAACGGCCTGGCAGCCAACTCGGCCGCCCTGACACAGTCGACCACCAACGTTGCGGAAGGCGTGGGGCTTCTCCAAGTGGCCGATGGCGCGCTGTCGCAGGGGACGAGCCTGTTGGATCGTGCGATTACGTTGGCTACAGAAGGCTCGAACGGCACACTCAACAGCGCGCAGGACGGCGCGGCAAACCAGGAGTATCAGTCGATCCTCGCCGAGATCAACAATATTGGCTCGACGACCACCTACAACCAGCAGGCTGTCTTCTCGGGCGTCACGACAGCCATCTACACGGGTGACTCCTCGACGGAGGGTTCTTCGGTCGACGATCTCAACATTCGCACGTTGTCCTCCTCCAGCGTCGGAGACACGGCCGGGGTCATGTCTTACAGCAGCGGCCAGGACAATGTGTTCATTGACCTCTCGAACAGCGGCCACAATGCTGCGGCAAGTGACAGTCTGAACGCGAGCGGCGCGACCACGGTGAACGTCACCTACATGACCAAGGGAGCGGGGGGTGCTGCGACGGCTGCCACAGCGCCCATCAGTGTGGGTGCCGGCACCAGCTATCAGAACAACGTGCAAGGGTTGATCAGCGCCATCAATAATGCAGGGCTAGGTCTGACCGCGACCTTCGGCACAGCCGCAGAGGCGGGCGCCGCGGCTGCGGCAACGGCGTCGGCTGCCAACAATGGCGACGGCAGCGAGACCGATACCGGCATCATCATTTCGTCGGCTGGAATCGGCGCGGGCACCAACGGCGCCGGCGTGGTGGGTGCTCTGTCGCTGACGCCGGGCGATACGCTGGGCGGCACGCTCAGCATCGTCGGCTCCGACGGCGCCAACCACAACATCACCCTGGGCACGGCAAACTCCACTGACACGCTTGCCAACCTCGAAGCGACCATCAATTCGGCGGGCTATGGGGTGACGGCCACCCTCAACCAGGCCGGAACGCAATTGACCTTCACCACGGTCGACCCAAAAGTGACCATCACCGCCTCCAACCTGACGCAGAACAGTGCATCGATTCCATCGACAATCACGGTTGGCGATTCCGGGCTTGGTTCTCTCACGGCAGGCTCGGCAAGCGATACGCTGACGGGCATTCTCGATGTCCAGGAGGGGGCGGACGGGAAAAACACTGTATCGCAGCTTAACCTCGCGGGGCAGACGCTTGCACAGCTCCAGAGCACGATCGATTCAGGTGGCTATGGAATTGACGCCAACCTTACCCAGAATGGAACGGTGCTTTCATTTACCAAAGCAGCAACGGGCGATCTGGGAACGGCGGCCATCTCGGTCCACAACGGGTCCAGCATCACCGATGTGGCAACTCCCACGGTTGTCGCAGGCGGCACTCTGGGCTCTCTCACCGTGGCCTCGTCCGGCGATACGCTCGGCGCCGGCACTTTGACCATCAAGTCGGGCACCACCGGCGCAACCAGCACCATTACATTAGGAAGCAACGCGGCCGGCACCGACACACTTGCCAACCTTGCAAACACCGTCAACAATGGCGGCTACGGAATCACGGCTACAGTCGACCCAACGGGCACGGTTTTGACGTTTACGCAGACAAGCGGGGCGGATACGGCGGGGATTACCGGTTCCGGCATCGATAACGCCTATACGCAATCACCCATAAGCCTGGTTACGGGACAAACTTTGGGATCGATCACGCTGAACGGCACAAACGATACGCTGTCGACGGGTACTCCAGGACAAGGCATCGTTCTCGCCGGAAATGCCGCCGGAACACTGGGCACACTCACGGTGGTGAACTCCATTTCATCGGCCGCTGCGGATGCTGAACAACTGAGCGGAACATTGAACCTGACCGACTCCACCGGTGCAGCACGCACGATTAATCTGGCCACTGCCGGCGCTGGAGCCACACCTTTGACTCTGGCCACCTTGGCCACTTACCTGACCACTGGGGCCGGCTCGGGCTGGGGCATCACGGCAACCTATAATCCAAGCGCCCCCGGCACGATCGATACAGCGAACATTGTCTTTTCGTCGGCGAGCGCGAATGCGGCCCTCGACACTTCAGCTGGGTTGTCGTCAGCCAGCGCCGGCAACGTTTCGGTCGCTGCCTCCACTGTAGCCACTACCACTCTCGACCTGGGCACAGCGCCGCTGACACTTGCGGCGTTGAAAGCCGAAGTGAACGCGGATACGGCGGACTACGGGATCACGGCCGCCATCAGTGGAGACACACTGACCTTTACCCAGACCTCGGGTACCAGCACGGATACGGTCGGAGAGACCGGCACCGGTACCGACACCACTCCTGCCCATAACACGACTGCGAGCGTAGTCGTCACTTCCAACGACACGCTGGGATCCCTGTCCGTCAACAGCGCCAGCGACTTGCTGACCGGCACTATCCACTACACGCCTGCCACCGTCGCGGGGGTGGCCACCAGCTATAACCTCAGCGCCACCGGCGAGACTCTGGCCCAGATTGCGGCTGACTTCAACAGTTCCAGCGGCGCGGTGGGGAGTGCCAAAAACATCGTTGCCACGCTCAGCCCAGACGGCAAATCATTGGTGTTTACGCAGTCAGCTTCGGCTCCTTCTAATGCCGTCACGCCTTCCGTTTCCACTCCGACAGCCCTTGCGGACGATCCTGCCGTCACTCCGGGCAGTACGCTGGGCTCCCTTTCCGCCACCAACGCCGACGATCTGCTCACGGGATCTTTCACAATTCAGGAAGGCGTGGATGGCAAGAATTCCTCAACGACCCTCGACTTCACGAACCAGACGCTCGCCCAGATTGAGCAGACAATCAACACCGGCGGTTATGGCATTATGGCAACTCCCAATCCTGGGGGCAACGGGCTCGTCGCCGGCACCCTACTGACGTTTACACAAAACAGCAATGACGCCGGAACGGCCAGCATCACCAACGATGGAGTCATCACTGACACCGCTCCCGCAGTGACCAATAATGCCGTAAATGTCACCAACCCCGCTGGAGGGAATATTGGCACGCTGACGGCGGCTTCGAGCGGCGACATGCTCAGCGGGTCTTTCAGCATCGTGAGCGGTTCTGGAACCCCATCCACTTATAACTTCACCGGCCAAACTCTTGCAGAGATTGCGCAGTCGTTCAATCAGCCACCCTATGAACAAAACGACAACACCGGAATCACCGCTACTCTCGACCCAACTGGCACGATTTTGACCTTTACGGCGGCATCAGGCACGCCGAGCATCAGCGGCGTTGGGATCGAAGACACGACTCCCGCCTCGACACAGAATCAGGAAGTCAACACCGGCACGATTCTGAACACTTTGACGGTCGCCAACTCCAGCGATACGCTGGGCGGATTCATTAATGTTGTCGAGGGTGTTGACACGAATGAAACTCCGGCCGCCCTCAATCTTCACGGACAAACCCTCGCCCAGATCAAGGCAGATTTTGACACGGCAACCGGGAACTATAACTGGTCCACCTATGGGATTACGGCAAGCATCAATAACGACACCCTCACGCTTTCGCAGACACTCGGTGACCTGGGCACAGCGAACGTCACAAAAAACGGACTCATCACCGACCAGATCCAATCCACCTCGGGAGGCCAATCCCTGACCGAACCCACCATGTTGAATACCCTGCAAGCCGCCGGTGCCGGCGATCCGCTGAGTGGGTCCCTCACTATTCAGGAGGGCGCGGACGCCAAGGCCACGACTTCCACCTATAACCTTGCCGGGCAAACGATCGACGAGATTGTGACGGCCTTCACAACAGGGGCCGAGGCAAACCTCGGAATCACAGCCACCGAGAATGTAGCCAAAACCCAAGTCACGTTTTCGCAAACGCCCGGAGATCTCGGCACCGCCAAAGTCACGACCTCGGGAACCATTCTCGACGGAACCGCTTTGAATGCGACTCCGATATCGGTTGCCGCTGGGACCATGCTGGACACGCTCTCGGTGAACAACAGCGCCGATCTGCTCGGTGGGACATTGAATCTGACCTCTGGATTCGGCGGCACCAGCGCTCTTTCCCTGGGCACGCCTGGCACGACCGATACTCTGGCCGACCTGGCGGAGGATTTCACTACTGGCGCCGAGAAGAATCTCGGGATCGCCGCCAATCTGAACCCGGCTGGAACGGAAATAACGTTCACGCAGTCAGGCGGCGGGTTTCCAGCAGCTGTCGGCGGCACTACGATCTCAGATTCCGACGGGATAAGCATCACTCCCAGTTCAAGTCTCGGCAGTCTGACGGTCTCGACCGCCAACGATACGCTGAGCGGAGCTCTAACAGGCGTAAAAGGCGACGGTACAACTCCGTTCACCATCAACCTGGGCATTGGCGGCTCTACCGACACCCTCCAGGACCTGGAGCATACGATCAACGTTACCGATGCCGCCTACGGAATCACAGCTACCCTCAACCCGGCCGGCACCCAATTGACGTTTTCGGCAACCAATGGAGACAGCGGCAGGCCGACCCTTGGCAACGAAGGGACCATCACCGACACTACGCCTGCGCTTCAAACTCCGATTAGCCTCACTAAAACGCCAACCAGCGGGTCGGTGGACTCGACCACATTAGGCTCACTTTCGATCCTGAGCACGGACACTCTTAGCGGCAGCATTACGATCGGGAATAACACCATCGACATCGGCTCGACCAACAACTCGGCGGCCCTGTTGACTGCGGCGATCAACAAGGGCGATTACGGTGTGACTGCCTCGTACAACTCAGGCACCGGCGCCATGACATTTGTATCGCCGAATTCCGCGCTTTCGGTCGACACCAGCAATCTCGATGCAACCGTCCTGAACGGCTCAGTAGCGAACGGTGTCGGAGCCTTGACCGGGGTGGTCTCCACGTCATCCAGCTATTACAGCATCGGAATCTCCGGCAACATCACGGATACCAGTGCGGCAGTGACAGTAGGCAATACCACGACCTACGGCGGTACGGCGAACGTGGGCATCACCGCCGACTCGAATGGCGCAGGCGGAATAGCCACGATGGGCTACTCCGACTCCGCCGGCCAATCGCTCAGCGGCACGGACCTGCTGAACCAGACCGATGCCGAGAGCGCGCTCAACGAACTCAACGTGGCCATCACCGACGCGGCGGCGCAGGACGGATACATCGGCGCGCATATCAACACGCTCAACTCGATCAGCCAGGTGATGAGTACCCAGCAGGAGAATGTGCTCTCGGCGCAGAACGCCATTCAAGCCACCGACTACGCATCTGCCACTTCGAATATGTCGAAGTACGAAATTCTCTCGCAGACCGGCATCGCTGCCCTGGCGCAGGCCAACAGCGTGCAGCAGGAAGTGACCAAGCTTTTGCAGTAGAACTTTTGGAGTGATCAGTTTTTCAGCACGATTGCACGTTTTTCAAGAAAACCCAGGGACAGGGCGGCGGCAAGGACATTCCTTGCCGCCCATTTTCTTTGTCGTCGCAACCAGTCGTCTTGCCTATTTCGGCAGCGCCTGCGTTCCCTTCACATTGAACTGCGCCTCCGCCTTTGCCTGTGTTTCCTCGGGCTGTGCACCCCCCAAACTCAACGTGTACTTGCCCGGCAGAATCGACCGGTTGCCTTGTGCGTCCACGCTTGAGAGAGAACGTGGATCGATCTCCAGTGTCACTTCCTTGCTCGCCCCGGCAGCTACGGTCACGCGCTTGAATCCAACCAGCGAATGAATCGGTCCGTCGGCTTGCGGCGTCTTCAAATATGCCTCGACCACTTCATCGCCGCCCACGGTGCTGCTATTTGTTACCGCGACTGTTGCAGTCACAGGCTCGCCTGCCTTCAGCGTCTCCGCCGACAATTTCACAGCGCCGTATTTGAATGTCGAATAGCTGAGTCCGAATCCGAATCCCCACAGCGGCTTTCCACTGTAATAGCGGTAGGTCCGGCCTTTCAGCGTGTAATCGGTGAACGCCGGCAGTCCATCAAGCCCAGCATAAAACGTGACCGGCAGCCTTCCAGCGGGGTTGTTGATCCCATCCAAAGTCTGCCGAATCGCAGTTCCGCCTTCCACACCCGGATACCATGCCTCGAGGATCGCCGCCGCGTGTTCGTTCGCCCAGTTCAACGCCACTGCGCTGCCGCTCTGCAACACAAGTACGAGCGGCTTGCCGGTCGCGGCCAGCGCTTCGAGCAGCTTCTGTTGAGGTGCAGGCAGATCGAGGCTGGTGCGGTCTCCGCCATCAAAGCCGTCAATCTTGATGGGCATCTCCTCGCCCTCGAGCTGCGGCGACAAGCCAACAAACGCCACAACCACATCGGATTCCTTCGCGAGCGCGACGGCTTCATCGAGCTGCGCCTGTGCCGGCGCTTCCCATTTCAGCGTCACGCCGCCGCCCGCCCGATCACCGGAATGCGAATACTCCAACACAAAATCATGCGGATTGGTATCGGTGAAATCCATCGGAATCGATGGCACCTTGGGGAAAGCCATCACCGGCGGCGCAGTCGGCGAGGCACCCGGAGCCGCTTTGAAGTTGCCCATCGCGGAGAGATCGTGTCCCGCGCGCAGGCTGTCCTCGCCGGCGACTTTTCCATCGATGAGCAATCGATAGCTCTCCTTTGGCGAATAAGGGAAACTGTCTCCCGACTCGAGCGTGAATACATAATGGCCTGCGGCTGGAACGGTCAGCGTACCGCTCCAGCGCACCGAGTAGTCGGTGGTTTCAATCTCCGGTACCGGCTTCACATTCTCCCAATCGGCCTGCACCAGCGGTTCTTTGCTCACAGCAACCGGTCGGCCCGTCCAATCGGAAGTTGCAAAGAACTCCGTTTTCAAGCCGGTCTTGAGCCCAAACGCTGTGCGGGGTACGGGCACACCGACACCGGCAGCCAGCGTGGAGCCCTGTGCGTAGTCAACCTTGTTGGCGTGTTCAGCGAGAAGGCCGTCGAGCGGAGTAACGGGCTTCACCGGCGTGCCGACATAATTTCCCAAAATCGACGGCAGCAGGTCCGCTGTCGGTCCAATCACGGCGATGTGTTGCTGCATGCCTTTCAACGGCAAAATGCCAGTGTTCTTCAGCAGAACAATGCTCTCTTCGGCGGCTTTGAGCGCGGTCGATCGATGCGCGGGCGAAGCTGCATCGGAAAACGGAATCTTATCGGGCGAATTGGATCCTTGCGGATCGAACAGCCCCAATTGCATGCGCGCTGCGTAAAGCCGCTCGGCCGCCTGCGTTACCAGTGCTTCCGAAACCAGCCCCTGGTGCACCGCATCGGTAAGCGAATTGAATCCCGGCGTCCAGATGCTGCACGACAAATCGGCGCCTGCTTCAAGAGAAAGGGCTGCTGCATGCGTGATGTCGGTGGTCTTCTTGTGGCCCTGGTACACATCCACAATCGCACCGCAATCCGACACCACGAATCCCTTGAATCCCCACGCATCGCGCAGGTGTTCTTTCAACAGCATCTTGTTTGTGCAGGCGGGCCACTCATCGATCGAGTTATAGGCGCACATCACCGATTGCACGTGGCCCTCGGTCACCGTCGCGCGAAACGCCGGCAGATACGTTTCCTCGAGATCGCGCTCGCTGGGATCGACATTGAACCCATGGCGCAAGGTTTCCGGCCCGGAGTGCACCGCAAAATGTTTGCTGGTCGCGACGGCGCGCAGATGATTCAGGTCGGGCCCCTGGACCCCGGAAATAAACGCTACACCCACCTTGCCTGTCAGAAATGGATCCTCGCCGTAAGTCTCCTGCCCGCGTCCCCAGCGCGGATCACGAAAGATGTTGATGTTCGGCGACCAGAACGTTAGTCCATAAAAGATGCGGTGGTTGTCTTCGCGTTGCGCCTGGTTGTACTTTGCGCGCGCTTCGTCGGAGATCACGTTGCCCATGCTCTGCACGATGCCCGGGTCCCACGTCGCTGCCATGCCGATGGCCTGCGGAAACACCGTGGCGTAGCCCGCGCGCGCGATCCCATGCAGAGCCTCGTTCCATGTCTGATAGTCCGGAATGCCCAGCCGCGGAATGGCCGTCGCCCAGTCTTCCAACTGATTCACTTTTTCCTCAAGAGTCATGCGGCCAACCAGGTCATGCGCACGCTCTTGCGGCGAAAGATGGGTGTCGAGATAACCGGGCTGCTGGGCCGACGTCAAAGCGGCGACGAATGCGAACACAACCGGCAACAACAAAAAACGGCAGCGAAGCGGCATGGAATCGTTCCTCCGAGTCTTGACTTCCGCGCAGGTACCCAAACGCACCATCCGAAAAAATCGCGGCGCGCAGTCCACACAGCCATAGAAAGACAAGCCCGCAGAAACTCTACAGGGCCGGAGCCGTTCTTGGCTAGCTTTATCGCTTTACTATGGGAAAATCTGTGCCAATCGAAAAACTTCTAATCCCTCGGCTTGATCGCGTAGGTCAGGCCCATAATGAATTGAAATGAATTTCGCTTCGTGGGTGGCAGAGAGATCGGTGGATTGTTCAAATACGAGTCATTCGTTCCCAGCGAGAAACTCAGATTCTTATAGGTCGGAAACGCAAAGGTGTCGACCTCATTTGCCGAATACGCGCGCGGGATGTTGTATGCCGGAAGAAACGCCAGGCTTTGCGTATACGTCAGCATTTTTGTGTGGCGGATATACGTCGCCGCAAAGGTTGAACCGATTAGATCTGTTTCGGTCTCGGCCGCCCCGCTGATGAATTGCTGCCTTTCATACTGAACCGTCCCCTTCAAATCGCCTTCCTGCTTCGGCGTCTTCAGAACGGTCCAACCGAGCCCGCCGCCATAAATCTGTTGCAGGTCGAGGTCCTGAGCGAAGTTGTGATCGAATGCTGTCTGCAACAGAGCAAAGAACCGTGGCGCCAGGTACTCATCGCGCTCCGCGTCCGCATGGTAGATCGCGGTCTTTGTGGTGGCCGCAGGCACAAACGTTGGCGTTGTTGCCGGCGGAACGGGCGGCACGGTGTATCCAGGCTCCGTGATCTTTCCAAATGACCCCGTGAAGTCCACCGAAGTCCTGTTGCGCGGATTCAGCCAGCTCGCCATCGGAATGGCGCGCACCAGCCCAAACCCTCCCGATACGGTGTACTGATTCTCGGTCGCGGCCACCAGCGTCGCGCCGGCCGTCGCAGCACCGTTCCAGCCCGCAAAGAAACTCGGCTCGTGATGAAGCTCTTTCTGGAGTGTTGCTTCATCCATAATGTAGAGAGCATTTTTCACCGGAATCGGCGCGGGTGCAGCACCGGTTTCCTTCTGTAGAGTCACAGTCTGGTTTGCCACTTCCAGCGTCCCCGTCGGAATCGCCTCCGAGCTATTCCGTCCATGGGGCTTCAGGTTCTTTTCGAGCACGGCGAACTTCTCGGTTGTGTGCAGTTCCTTCACTTTGTCCCAACTGATGGAAACATTGCCCAGCGGATCGCTATGAAAGGTCAGTTTTCCCTGGATGGAGCTGACGAATTTGCCATGCAACGTGTCACCGTTGCTCAGCACCAGCACATCGGGATCGGGTTTCGGCGTTGGCTTGGTTTGTGCATTGCACGCGAGTGTCGCGCCAGATGCAATGGTCAATAGCCAAACGCACGCAGCGTTACGGGGAGAATTTTGAGACAGAAGAAATTGCAGGGTCATGGGGGAGATGATCCTTATCTGAAAAATTAGATGCATCCGCGGACCGCGCAAAGCTGCGCATCTCGTGGATCATCCTTTTAGCGATAGTAACAATATCCATCCCGCACGTGGGAACCGCAAGAGGTTTGCAGCGCTACGGCGCAGTCTGTAGGATGATGTGGATTTCCTGGGTCACAGTTCCAGGATTGCAGTTCAGAGGGCTCAGAACGATGCGACCGAATCTCAACCTGATGAAGGCCACTCTCACGGGAGCGCTAGGCGGCCTGCTCTTCGGCTTTGACACTGTCGTGATCTCCGGCATCATCGATGCGGTCGTGCGCCTCTACCACCTCAGCGACTACGGCAAAGGCTGGACTGTGGCCATCGCTCTGATCGGGACAGTGGTCGGGTCGTTTGGTGCAGGCGTCGTCGGCAATAAACTGGGTGGCCGCGAAACTCTGCGCCTCACCGCCGTCCTCTACGTGATCTCGGCCATCGGCAGCGCCCTTGCATGGAACTGGCCGGCTCTGATGGTCTTTCGCTTCATCGGCGGCCTCGGCATCGGCGCGTCGTCGGTTCTCGGTCCGGTGTACATCGCGGAATTGGCGCCAGCCAAATGGCGCGGCCGTCTCGTCGGCGCTTTTCAGTTCAACGTCGTCTTCGGCATCCTGGTCGCCTACACATCGAATTACCTCATCCGCCTGCTGCACCTGGGCGCAGCAGAGTGGCGCTGGCAGGTCGGCGTCGCCGCATTTCCAGCCGCCATTTTCCTGGCTCTCTTGTTTGGCATTCCGCGCAGCCCGCGCTGGTCCGCTTCGCGCGATCGCATTGACGAGGCTCTCGCCGTGCTCAAGCTGATGGGCGAGCAAAATCCAGAAGGCGAGCTGGCCGATATCCGCGCCGCGCTAGCCGAGGAGCATGCGACCGCGCGCGAGCCCGTCTTCCGCTGGAAATATCGATATCCGCTTTTCCTCGCCATCTCGATCGGCGCGTTTAATCAACTCGCCGGCATCAACGCGATTCTGTACTACCTCAACGACATTTTCGCGGCCGCCGGTTTCAGCCAGCTCTCGGGCGATCAGCAGGCCATCGCCATCGGCCTCACCAACCTCATCTTCACCATTGTCGGCATGAGCGTCATTGACAAGCTCGGCCGTAAAACGCTGCTACTCATTGGCGCCGCCGGCACGGCCACCTGCCTCGCCGGAGTCGCGTGGGTCTTCTCCACCAATTCGCATCAGGCCATGCTGGTCTGGCTCCTGATCGTCTACATCGGATTCTTCGCTCTCTCGCAGGGCGCCGTCATCTGGGTCTACATCGGCGAAGTTTTCCCCAACCACGTGCGATCGAAAGGCCAGGGCGTCGGCAACGCGAGCCACTGGACCATGAACACGATCATCGCGCTCACATTTCCCGTGGTCGCCTCGAGCATCGGCCGCGGCGCGCCCTTCATCTTTTTCGCAGTCATGACGGCAATCCAATTCTTCACGGTATTGTTCACCTATCCCGAGACCAAGGGCCAGACGCTTGAACAGCTGCAACGCAAACTGGTGCCGGCAGAATAGCCTCAGGAACAAGGCCAAATTCCAATCGGGCCGCTTGGTGTTTCTTGAATCGCGCGCGTGGACACGTGACCCCGGTCACCAGCGCAGCCTCTTGCGTCCGCCAAAATATACCTTGCGGCAAGTGACAGGCCGAAAGCCGAATCAGGCCACGCCGCATGTTTTCTATTCGCTCGCGGGGGAGCGTCAGTTTGCAGAAGACGGTACCGACTGCCGGGAAGGTGAGGGAAGTGGCGCATGCTGCGGCGCAACCGCGTGTCCCGCGGCCGGAAGAGATTTCTCCCTCAGCGGCAGCCCGCTCTCCTGAAGCCGATCTCCTGCGTGCCGAAATCATCGCCGTCGGCCGAAAGCTCTGGGAGCGCAGCTACGTCGACGGCAACGGTGGCAACATTAGCGTGCGCTTCGGGGCGCACTCGGTGCTTGCTCTGCACTCCCACCCTGATCAGCAAACGGGACATCCAACCCGCCGACATCTGCCTCTGCGACCTCGACGGCAACATGCTGGCCGGCAACGGACCGCGCACCAGCGAACTCCTGTTGCATCTCGAAATCTACAAGGCCAACCCGCGTGCCCGCGCCGTTGTCCATTGCCACCCGCCCCATGCCACGGCCTTTGCCATCACCGGCACCGCCCCGCCCATTGGCCTGATCCCCGAATACGAAATCTTCATCGGCCCCGCTGCCGTCGCGCGCTACGAAACGCCGGGAACCCAAGCCTTCGCCGAGACCGTTCTGCCCTTCATTCAGGATCACAACACCATCCTGCTTTCGAACCACGGCATCGTCTGCTGGGCCGATACGGTGACGCACGCCGAGTGGCTCGTCGAAATTCTCGAGAACTACTGTAAGACCTACTTGATAGCGCAGCAGATCGGCAAACCCCTCGCCTTCCTTCCCGACGAAAAGATCCAGGAGATTCTGGCGCTTAAGCGCCGCATGGGCCTCCCGGACGCCCGCATAGCTCAGCTCGAGCCCCACGAGTAACTAGCCGGTATGGGCTTATGTAGGGCAAAAACCAACATCGTGCTATACTTAGCTTGCGCTCAGTGATTTGGTCGTGAGCGGCGATTGCCTCTTAACCCGGCAATTTAGCCTGGCACAGATTTCCCCAAGCCCCTACAGCGTAGCCACTTCAGTCTTCCATTGACTGGGAATTTCCCAGCCATGTTTCGGGAGTGTGGTGCCCGTCGGCGGTGTGCCGATCGGCGAAGCAAGTAGCGTGCGGCAGTTCCGGGCTGCGGTCATTCTTCCCTTGAATGTCCGTTGGTCAGTCCCAGGGACGTATTTGGTTCTCCCTTACGCATATATCGATAGCAGGCTCGCGCTTAATTTGCGCGCGTCTCAAGTCCGGTTCCGTTTGCAGGCCTCATGGAAAATCGAGGCTCCGGAACCCTACAGGAAACGATCTAATTTTGGACACTCAGTTTTCGCAATTTTCTCTTTCGCCCGCCCTACAGGCGCGGCTTGACGCCAACAAATTTGTAATCCCCACCCCAGTGCAGGCTGCTGCAATTCCGCCCGCGCTCGAAGGCCGCGATGTGTTGGCCACAGCACAGACTGGCACCGGCAAGACGCTCAGCTTCCTCCTTCCTATTGTTGAAATGCTGCAAAAGACACCGGAGCGGAATGCCGCCCAGGCGCTGATTCTTCTGCCCACGCGCGAGCTGGCGATGCAGGTCGAAGCGGCGTTCAAGGCCATCCGCTCGCACCACCTCCAAACCGCGGCGCTGGTAGTCGGCGGCATGCAGGAGCGTCCGCAACTCGACGCCATTCGCCGTGGAGCGCGCCTCATCGTCGCCACGCCGGGCCGGCTCGAGGACTTTCTCAAGCGCCGTCTCGTGCGTCTTGATCAGGTCAAAATTCTCGTTCTCGACGAAGTAGACCGCATGCTCGATATGGGCTTTCAGCCAGCCATTGCGCGCATCGCGGCCACGTTGCCCGCGGATCGCCAAACCCTCTGCTACTCCGCCACGCTCGAGGGGGCGGTCAAGGAAGTCGCGCGCAAGTATCTCAAGAATCCCGTGCGCGTCGAGATCGGCTCAGTTCTCAAGCCCGCGGAAAATGTGGAGCTGCGCACCTTCGAAGTGGAGCAGAACAACAAGCAGGAACTCCTCGAGCACCTGCTCGGCGCGGAGCAAGGCAGCTTTCTGGTCTTTGTTCGCACCAAGCACGGCGCGGATCGCGTAGCGCGGAAGCTTACTCGTTCCGGCTGGTCGGCCACACAGATTCACGGCGACCGTTCGCAGGCGCAACGGAACTCCGCACTCCGCAGCTTTAAAGAGGGTCACCATCGCGTGCTGGTTGCCACAGACGTGGCCGCCCGCGGCATCGACGTGGCGAACGTTGCGCACGTGGTCAACTTCGACCTTCCCAAGGTCGCCGAAGACTTCGTCCATCGCATCGGGCGCACCGGTCGCGCCTCGGCGCACGGAGTAGCCTCTACCTTCGCCGTCGCCGCCGAACGCGGCGAGCTACGTAAAATCGAACGCACGCTATCGATTCAGATGAAGCGCTTCCGAGTCCACTCGATGAAGGAAAAGGCAGCCTAGAGGGACAACTGAACAGGGCCGGAGAGTTCGTTTGACCTCCTCGGCCCGTTCTGTTGCTACAGTCATCCCGCCTGAATAGCAACGCCAACGTCGGCATTTTTGCCCTTTGCGATGCTCCCCGTCGCGTAGAGATACCAGCCTAGCCACGCAGGCGTCGTCCATGTGTAATACCAGGACGTGATTCTCACATTGGCATAGAGCTCGATCAGCGCGGCCGCTGCAAAAATTGCAATCGGCAACAAAGAACGCCGCGCTTCAATCGCCCGATAGACTCCCACCAGCACCGCAGGCAGCAACACTGCCTCATCCGTCAACCACGCATAGGGCGCGCACATCACAGAGACCAGCAGCACCAGCAAGCCATGCTCCATCCAATTCCATCGGTCACGCCGGCTCCAAAAATACCAGAGCGCCCATCCGCAAGCCGTCGCTGCAGGAAGATATTCGAGCCAGACTGTTGCCGGGGAGATGTCCCACCGGAAATATGCGCTGAGTGTTGGCGCAAACCTGTCTTGCATCAGGTTCGAACGCATCATCGCGATGTATTGCATCCAGATCCCCGGATCGAAGAGGAGCACCACGCCGGAACTGGCTGCCATCGCCGCAACCAGACCGGCCAGAATGCGCGGAGACCTTCGCCAAACCACCCAGAACAGCAGGACCAGCCCCACCGCGAGAAACAGGTGCGGTTTCAAGGTCAATGGCAGCAGCGCCGCACCCGCGTAGAACGGCCTGCGCTCATGCCACAAAAGAAAAACCGAAAGGCCCAGCAGACAAAAAATGCCCAGCTGTCCGGCCATCAAGCAGGCCAGCGCGGGCGCGAACAAATAGCCGAACAGGTGAATGCGGGAGGATGGTCTTCCTTCGAGCCGCCAAATAATCCACAACACGATTGATAGGCATGCAAGTTGCGTGACCGTCCAGAGCACAAGCCCGCTCTTAGCACCAAGAAATCCAAGCGGGATCACTAGCGCCAGGCCGATCGGAGGACTCGGTGTGATCTTGATTTGCAGGTTGCCCAGCCCGACAGCCTTCTCCATCCGCAGGACGTTACCGGCGTCATACGGGCTCGCGCCATGCACAATCTGCTGCCCCGCTGCCCAGTACCCAATGAAATCCCGGCTCGCCGCGTTCTGCTCCGTCAGGCCCAAGGAAAAGATCGCAGTCAGCAGGCACAGGCCGCTCGCAATAATGCCCACGGCGCCGAATGGGCGCCAGTGACCGTTTTTCACTTAGGTACTCCGGGTCCGGGCCCTGCCGCCGCACGAGCGCTCAAGTCTCCAGCAGGTATTTCATTTGTCGGATGCCGGCGTCGCATTCCCTTCAATGTATACGGAGGCCATCGGGTTATCTACCTACGGCACACGAAGGAGCGATCCAAAGTCAGCACCGACTCCGTGGCTTCTCCCCACAACTTTGCGGCCGGCCTAGTGGGTCAACTTTGCTATGATCGGTACCGGACATAGCGAAGTTAGACCCCGATGGCGACACAGTGCTTCAGGAAGAAGGATTCAAACCCACCCCTCTGCGGCGAGCACAATGTTCGGCTCGTCCACGGCGAAGCTCCGATCGACCCGCTCGCGCCTCATCTCGGGCACGTCACCTGTCTCATTTGTCCCACTAGCCGACTGGTGGTTCTCGATTCTCGAAATAACCTGCCTGGGGATTCAAATTGACTCGCTACCGTAGCCTTGACCGCGTTGACTCTGCTACTTAATTCGGTTATTCTGTAGTCCTTGCGCGGTGTTGCGCCTGGGGTCTGTGTGTGCTCAACCTGACCCTTCCGGTAAGTCCTCTTTAACCAGAGGTCCTCTCGGAGCAGGCCACCGGCTGCTGGACGCTCATAACGTCGGACTAGTCCAGTCGAGCCAGAGCCCTTCGAGGGCCAGCTCCCCGCAATCCTCACGCGAACAGGTTTGTTTGGCAGTGGGTGGAATCAGGCCCTGCGCTTTTGCGCGGGCACCAGCGCTTTGCGCGAGATTTTTTGTTCAATCGGCTTTAGCCCGCAACGGCCCAGCCAGACGAGCAAATCGGGAAAGATTGAGGGCAGGAAAGAATGTCGACCTTTGTTCCGAGCGGCAAGAATATTCCCCGCAAGTGGTATGTGGTTGATGCCAGCGGCCAGACGCTTGGCCGGCTGGCCACCAAGGCTGCCAGCGTGTTGAGTGGCAAGCTGAACCCCCAATATGTGCCGTACATCGACATGGGCGACCACGTCATCGTCATCAACGCGGCTAAGGTTCGCTTGACCGGCCTCAAGGCTCAAACCAAGCTCTATCGCCGCTACACCGGTTTCCCCGGTGGATTGCGCGAGGAGTCGTTCACTCGCCTGATCAATCGCCGGCCGGAAAAAGTTTTGGAAGAAGCAATCAAGGGCATGCTGCCCAAGACCAAGATGGGCCGCGCCATGGGATCGAAGTTGAAGGTCTATCGCGACGACAAGCACCCCCACGCGGCGCAGCAGCCGGTACCTATGGAAATCGCGTAACAGCAGCCGCTAGCTGCTAGCTTCTAGCCGCTAGCTTTGAAGTTCGTAATCGAAGGTTTTGGTTTCTAGCTAAAGGCTAGAAGCTAGGAGCTAGGAGCTAAGCAACGCATGGCAGATTTGGTTCAATACTACGGGACAGGACGCCGCAAGTCGGCGATTGCCCGCGTCTTTCTGCGCCCCGGCACCGGTGAGTGGAAGGTCAACGGCAAGGCATTCGACGAGTATTTCGTCACCGAGCAGCAACGCGTCTCCGCCAAGCGCACTTTGGTCGTTGCCGAGCTGGCGGGCAGCTTCGACGTGCTGACCACTGTCTCGTCCGGTGGGGTCTCTTCGCAGGCAGATGCCGTCAAGTTGGGCGTGGCGCGCGCCTTGATCCTGTTCAATCCGGAGCTGCGCAAGTTGCTCAAAGCCGAAGGCCTTCTCACGCGCGATGCGCGTCAGAAAGAACGCAAGAAGTACGGGCAGAAGGGCGCCCGCAAGCGGTTCCAGTTCAGCAAGCGCTAACGCACTTGCAGCTGTTAGCTTTTAGCCTCTAGCTTCTAGCTTTGTCGCTCGGATAGGCCGCATGGAATTTTCAAGGAGCGGATTCCGGTACGAAAGAGCTGGAAGCTGAAAGCTAGAGGCTAGGAGCTGGTTTTTCACTCCCCGCGCAAGCGGGATCAATCCGGGCCAAGGCAGGACCTGCCCGGATGCACATCAATAAGGAGGCCCATTGGCCACGATCACAATGAAGGAGCTGCTCGAAGCGGGTGTTCACTTCGGGCATCAGACCAAGCGCTGGAATCCCAAGATGAAGGACTATATCTTCGGTGAGCGCAACGGGATCTACATCATCGACCTGCAAAAGACGCTCAAGCTCTTCAAAGATGCGTCGAAATTCGTAACCGACCTGTGCGCCAGCGGCAAGACGATTCTCTTCGTCGGCACCAAGCGCCAGGCGCAGGACGCCGTCGCCGAAGAGGCAAACCGCGCTGGAATGCCGTACATCAATCAGCGCTGGCTGGGCGGCCTGCTCACCAACTGGGTGACGGTGCAGAAGTCGGTGAAGCGCCTTCAGGAACTGGATGATATGGCCACGGACGGCCGGTACGAGCTGCTGACAAAGAAGGAAGTAATCAAGCTGGAGCGTGAGCGCAAGCACCTCCAAGCCAACCTGGCCGGCATCAAGGCCATGAAGCGGCTGCCAGACGCCCTCTTCGTTGTCGACTCGAACAACGAGGCAATCGCCGTTAAGGAAGCTCGCAAGCTCGGCATTCCCGTGGTCGCCGTCGTCGATACCAACTGCGACCCCACGGTGGTGGACTACGTGATTCCCGGCAACGATGACGCACTGCGCGCCATTCGCCTCTTCACTTCAAAGATTGCCGACTCGGCTGCCGAGGGTGTGAACCTCGTCGGCGACAAGGCCTTTGCAGAAGTAGTGCCTGCCGCCCTGCCCGATGAAGTGGTGGCAGTCGACGCAGCCGCGGTGGAAGAAGTCGACCTCGAAGCGGCCCTGGGCGGCGGCATTCGCAAGGCTCCAGCAGCGGTGGCCGCTCTGGACGAGGCAGAAGTAGCGGAAGGCTTTTAATCATTTCTGCGCATGAAAATGCGCATACTGAGACAAGCGTGGCCGCCGAAATTCAGGTCACGCTTTTCCTTTGCCAAGAATTATCTGGATGAAGCCAATCGAAAGATTGGGTGGAGACTAAAGAAGAGAGATGACGACAGTGGCTGACAAGATTGATGCAAAGTTAGTGAAGGATCTCCGTGAAAAGTCCGGCGCGCCCATGGGCGACTGCCTCAAGGCTCTCCAGGAGGCCAAGGGGAACATTGAAGACGCATTCGTGGTTCTAAGGAAACGCGGCATGGCATCGGCACAGAAAAAGGCTGCTCGCACCACCAACGAGGGCGCGGTGGGCACCTACATCCATGCCGGCGGCAAAATCGGCGTGCTCCTCGAAGTCAACTGCGAGAGCGACTTCGTGGCCCGCACCGAGGATTTCCAGGAACTGCTCAAGGACATCGCGATGCACATCGCCGCGAGCGATCCGCGCTATATCAAGCCTGAAGACGTGACCACCGAGGACCTCGAGCGCGAGAAGGAGATCTATCGTGCCCAGGCTGCCGCCACCGGCAAGCCCGCACCGGTCATCGAGAAGATCGTCGACGGCAAGATGGCGAAGTTCTACGAGGAGGTCTGTCTGCTCGAGCAGCCCTTCATCAAGGAGCAGTCCATCTCCGTCAAGGAGCTTATCGCGCAAAAGGTCGGCAAGCTCGGCGAAAACCTGACCGTCCGCCGCTTCGCCCGCTTCAAGGTAGGCGCACCCGACTGGACTGTGTCCCAAACCAAAGCCGTAGAATCCGCCGGCGAGTAACTAATGCTTTGGTGCCCCATCCTTGCGCGCCCTTTGCGCAAGGGTGGGATACCGAAGAAGCTCGCAGCAAGAATCAAAGGCCCGGGGCACCCGCTCCGGGCCTTCTGCGTTTATCAAGCCATCTTATGATGGCTGGTTTCGACCTCTACGCCGGGGTCGGCACAGGTTCATTTCTCAAGGCCGCAGACGCTTCGCTGGCCGTCAGCCGCTCGATCGTCACCACCGTGATGTCGTCCGATTGGCCAAATTGCACGGCCGCCTTCACAATCGCCGCAGCAGGCTCCGCGGACACCGCTTGGGCGCGATCGAAGCCGAACAGTTCACCTTTCTGGTTCTGCGCTTCGACCACGCCGTCCGAGTAAAAAGTGAGGCGGCTTCCGCGCCCGAGTTCGAAGCTCGCGGTTTCGTATTGTCCCCCGCCCTCAACGCCGAGGGGCAGTGCGCCAGCGAGTTCGATTTCCCGGCCGTCTAGGTAAGGAGATAAGTGCCCAGCGTTGGCAATGGTGACATGGCCATCGCTGGCGATGCGGGCGGCGAGGGCAGTGGCGAATCCGCCGAAGGCTCGCCCCACCAGGCGATCGTGAAGTCTGCGCAGCATGATAACGGGGTCGTCGGTGTCCTCAGCCGTTGTGCGGATCGAACCCACAAGCATCGAGACAAGCATGGCGGCAGGGAGACCCTTGCCCGCAACGTCGCCGACCACAATGAGCAGTCCGCCATTACAGGCTGGCAGAATCTGAAAGAAATCGCCCCCAACCTGCTGCGCCGGCTGGTAGACGGACTCCACGGCAAAGCCGGGGAAAGACTCGCCCCGCTCAGGCAGAATGAGCTGCTGGACTTGGCGGGCAGCGGCCATCTCGCCTTCCAGCTTTGCCATCTCCGTGTGGACCCGGATATGTCGCCGCCCTTCGCTGATAAAAACAAAAACAAAACCCGCATAGCCCAAAAAGACGCCGGCAACGGTAGCCAGGCCATCGAATGTGAGCCGATTGTGCAGGCGCGCAGTCTCAGCGGCTCCCATTTGCACGGGCTGCGGCGCGTCAGGAAGCCAATTAGCCAACAGGCCCATGAGAACAAACTGCAGCGCGAACAACGGGAGAAACGCCTTCCAGAATTGACCGCGCAGGGTGACGCCGGTGAAGGCATAGGAGACAGCGAACAGGCCAGACAGCACAACAGCCACCGCAAACCGCAGCGGAGGTTGGCGGCCCATGTCGATGATGTCATTGGCAAACCCGAAAGTTGCGAAAACAAAGAATACGGCAAGCAGAAAAACAACAACTGACTTACGCGGAGTAGTTCGCCAGGGGTTCACGGCATCCATCGAATCGGCAATATCCTCTCAGATCGCAAAAAGGGGAATGAGGTCGATCTTCTTGCCTGTTCCCCAGAAACTTTGGGCTAGTCTACGCTGTTTCAGGAATAGATACTCAACAAGATTGCCAAGAATCCCCGAACACTCGCCACCATTCTTCCGGCTCGGTGATCACAACCGTCCCGTTGCCACGCGAAGCCGCTGCCTGGACGGCCAGTCCTCCATGCGATACTCAAAAAGGAATGTATAAACGGATCATTCTCAAGCTCTCCGGCGAGGCCCTCGCGGGACCCAAACAGTTTGGCCTCGACACCGACAAAGTCTCCGAAATTACCGCAGAATTAGCAGAGGTCCACGCAATGGGCGTCGAAATCGGCGTCGTTGTCGGTGGTGGCAACTTCTTTCGCGGTGTCGCCGAGCAGGCCAAGGAAATGGATCGCGTGGCCGCCGACAATATGGGCATGCTTTCGACCGTCATCAATGCCATTGCCCTGCAGGACGCCCTTGAGGCCCATGACGTGCAGTGCCGCGTAATGTCGGCCGTCTTCATGAACCAGATCGCCGAGCCCTATATTCGCCGCCGCGCGGTCCGCCACCTCGAGAAAGGTCGCGTGGTTATCTTCGCTGCCGGCATAGGCAATCCATTCTTCTCGACCGACACAGCCGCCAGCCTGCGCGCCATGGAGATCAAAGCCGACGTGCTGTTGAAGGGCACCAAGGTCGAGGGCGTCTACAACGCCGATCCGGTGCTGTTCAAGGACGCAGTCAAATACGACGAGATTACCTACATGGAGATCCTGAGGCAGGGTCTGAAAGTGATGGATCTGACCGCGGTCAGTCTCTGCAAGGACAACAACTTGCCGATGATCATCTTCAACATGAACCAGCCGGGAAATATTCGGCGCGTGGTGGCGGGCGAGAAGGTCGGCTCGCTGGTGACCGCCTAAAGAACTTTCTCACCGATCAATTCTCAGGTTTCAGATTCAAAACGGCCGGGCAGCGACGCTGAGTTCCAGAACTGCGCCAGTCGATTGCGCGGAGTCGTCTAAACGTAGGTGGAGAGTCCGAAGCCAGCCCCGCTGAAAGCTTTGACTGGTCTGCGCTGCTTCGCGGCCATCAACATCGTTCTCTTTCATTTCTCCAATCCTCAGTGGTTTGGGTGGTTCGCGCCCGTCGTCAATGCGGGCTACGCGTCGGTGAGCTATTTCATCCTGCTCTCCGGTTTTGTCATGGCGTATAACTACTCGGCTCGCGCGCGGATGGGCGAGTTCCACACCATCCGCTATTACAAGGCGCGATTTACACGGCTTTATCCCATCTATTTGTTGAGCCTGCTGCTGGCCTGGCGCGTGTTGCCGCAGGAGTGGGTCTCACACTCACATGGCATGTTCTGGGCGGGGATCGTGCTGGCGCCGCTTTTGCTCCAGGGCTGGATCCCCGAGATTTCGACGTTCCTGAACACGCCGGCGTGGACCATGTCTGCCGAGTCGTTCTATTACGTGATTTTCCCGTGGATGGCGCGATGGAAAGAGCCGGAGAAAATCCGAAACCACATCTGGAAACTGGGTGGCATTTGGATGCTTGGCCTCATTCCCGGCACGCTCTATATCCTCTTCAACCCTGACGGCATTCCTCATCCGGACCGCTTCAGTTATGGTCCGTGGCTTCAGGCATTGAAGTACACGCCGCTGCCGCACCTGGCGAGTTTCACATTTGGTGTGTTGCTCGCTGGACTCGATGCAGTGATGCCGCGGCCCGGCTTTCTGCGCCTGTTTCTCGGCGTATTCGGATTCGCGGCGCTATTCGGAGTTTTGGCCTCGGGAGTGATGCCCTATCCGCTGCTCCATGACGGGCTGTTGATGCCGCTTTTTGGCTGCGTCATTCTCGGTCTCGCTGGCGAGAATCCGCTGGCATACACAATCGGCTGCCGGCCCTTGGTCTTCGTCGGTGAAGCAAGTTACTGCCTCTATCTGCTCCACTTCAACATGTGGAATCTGATTCACGACACCCACGTGCTGGACCGGATTGGGCTGAGCCGCTTCGACCCGTGGATCAGTTATCTTCTCTTGATCCTGATGGCTCTGCTTGCGCTGTATTTCATCGAGAAGCCGGTACAGCGGCAATTGCGAAAGTGGATGCGGGCGTCCGGTTAGCTATAGATTGCGGACGATGTCATTGCGGAGATAGTGAAGAAACGCAGCGAAACCCAAAGGGCTTCATTGCAAAGGAAAAGGCCCAGCCATCGAGCTGGGCCTCGGCGCAGCGAAATGAGTTTCTACGGCGTGACGGCCTGAAGGGAATGGTTGCCGTGCGGAACGATCGCGATCGCAGTAGGATTCTGGTCCGATGGATAAGGAGTGGCCTGCGTGGGCGAGAGATTGCCGGCGTTGGGGTCCAAACGAAATCCGGAAACCGAGTTGCCGAGGTAGTTCGCGGTATAGACGTAACGGCCCAAAGCCGGATCGATTGCAATGGAAAGCGGTTGAGTATCGGTCGAGTTCGTTGCGCTTCCGGTTGGATTCACAGCGGTGGATGGTGTACCGGTGGAAAGATCGATGACATACGCCGAAACCGACGAATCGAGCGAATTGGCGACATACATGTATTTGCCGCGCGGATCGATCGCAACTGCTTGGGGTTCGTTACCAGTTCTGAAAGGCCCGTTGATCAGAAAGTTAAGTGTGCTTCCACCTTCAATCCCATAGCCAATTAGCTGATTCGACGCAAAGTCCGTGACGTAGACAAAGCGGTCGGTCGGATCGGAGACGAGTGCCGAAGGCTTGACTCCGGCCTGATAAGGACTGCCGTTGGCAGGTGAAAGAGCGCCGCCCGAGCCGATGACGAAACCAAACACCCAGCCTGGATGCGCCGTGCTCGTGGTCGTTCCTCCGGGATTGTAAGCGGACTGATCGTACACCGTGGCGTACACCGCGTTGCCTTGTACAACGCTGTTGTTCGCCAGCACAGTCACGCCGGTGGGAACCGCCGCGTCGGTGGTGAATCCCGGAATCTGCAAAGCGATTTGCGCTGTGGCCGAGCCAATGGCGCCCGACGACAGAGCGTACTCAGTCAACGTGGCTGTGGTGGTGCCGGAAACGACATATAGATATGTGCCCGCAGTGTTCACGGCCAGCGAGACTGGCGGACCGGTTAAGGTAATCGTGTCCTTCGCGGAGAGTACCCCATTCGAGGCGACATCGAAGTGAACCACTGTGTTGTTTCCTGCATTGGCGACGTACAGATTGGTGTAATCGGATGAGACGACCATCGCGACCGGGTCAACGCCTCCGGCAGAAACCGTCGCGGCGCCTTTGCGCAGCGCGCCAGACTCGGAGTCCGAGGCATATGTGTCGATTTGTCCGTTGGAACTCGTCGCTGTAGGGGCGGAACTGGCCACAAATACATAGTCGATGGTGACGAGCTGGCAGGCGGTCATAAGAGTGGCCACTAACAGGCCGATGATAGTGACCAGAAAGAGCTGGCTTAAGCCACCCCAGCGACGAAGACCTGTCGCTGGGGACCCCGTTGAGCCACCCCAGCGACGAAGACCTATCGCTGGGGACCCCGTTGAGCCACCCCAGCGACGAAGACCTATCGCTGGGGACCCCGTTGAGCCACCCCAGCGGCGAAGACCTATCGCTGGGGACCCCATTAATTTGCTGAACTTCATGCGCTTCCTTCGTCGTGGGCCATGCACTTCATGCCCTGGGAATTTCTGTTTTCGGTGCCCCGTACTTATTGTAAGAGCCGGATACGGGGTGTTCCTAAGTCACTTGGCATCGAGTTGCAAATGCAGCTACGTCTTTGGTTTTCCATGCGGAATCGCTGCAACTGCAGTGGGATTCGCGTTGGCCCCGTAGGGCGACTCCTGCGAGTTCAGCAATGCGCCGGTCGAAGCATTCACCTGGAACCCGGTTACAGAGTTGCCAAGAAAATTTGCCGTGTAAAGGTACTCGTTCAATGACGGATCGATTCCGATTGCGACCGGCTGCGTGCCCGTCGTATAGGTGCCCAATGAACTGAGCACTCCGCCGGATGACGAATAGACGGTCAGGTTTGAGTCCAGGGAGTTGGCCACGAAAACATAACTTCCCGTCCCATTCACAACCACTGCGGCAGGCGCGTTGCCGGCCGGGAACGGGCTCCCGCCGACGGGGGTCAGAACTCCCGCATTCGCCGAATAGGCGAGAACATCGTTGCTTGCAGAATCCGTCACGTAAATCACGCCGCCGCCAGGGGAACTTGCAATCGCCGAGGGATGCGCTCCGGCCGCGAATGGCACACCGCCGTTCAACGCCGTAAGCGTGCCATCGGAGTTCACCGTGAAGCCAAACACATAGCCCCCTCCCTTGGTTGCGTCAAAGGCAGTCACATACACATAGGTGGATGTCGCGGCAATCGCTGTGGGCGTCATTACATCTGTGGGGCTCGACGGCAGGGTAAGCGGCCAATAGCTGGCGCTGATGCTGGCATTCGCCGCTGCGGATCCCAATGCATCGTTGGTGCCAATTGGAAAAACTGCGAGGGAGCCTGAGCATGGTGCCGCGGTCGAACAAGTAGGAAGCGGCTGGTAGGTATCCGCCACAAACAGGAATTTACCGGCAGTTGCAACCGCCAAAGGAAAAACCCCAGGTGTGTTTACCGTATTCTGCGGATAGATTTTGCCATCGTTGCCAATGGTAAACTGCACAATCGTGTTATCGTCCTCATTCACGACGTAGAGGGTCGTATTGTCGGGAGAAGTCGTTTCGGCTACAGGATTGCGGCCCCCCGATGGAAAGGGCGAAGTGGGGATGTGGCGCATGTACCCGGATTCCGAGTTGACTTCATAGACATCCACCTCGCCGTAGTTATTGGTGCCCGCGGCTTTCGCGCTGGTCACGTAGACGAAATCAACCGTAAGTGTGCCGCAGGCAGTTAGAAGTCCGGCTGCCAGCAGGCTCGCTGCGGAGGCCAGCACCAGCTGGCTCGACCTGTTCAACATCATGCGCATCTTTCGTTCGTGGAGCGGAATCTCGCTCCCAAAGTCCTGGTTGAAGAATTGAAACAGTTTCGGCCACTCAAAAAAGCCGTATTGGCATTTCAGCTAAAGATTTCAGGGATCCTGGGTTTCCGGAACCTGGGGCAGGAATCGATGCGATTTGCGAACTCCTGCCCAAGTGATCTCCGATTCATCAACTCGTGCGTCCAGTGACAATGCACCACGCCGCGGGACCGCTCAACGGGTAGGCCTTGTTGGCGGAGCCCGGCAGGTTATCGAGCACGCCGGTGTTCTGGTCGATTACGCGGCCAGTCACCGTTGAGTCGTTGAAGTTCGCCGTGTAAAGAAACTGGTTCGAGGGGTCCTCGAGCATGCATTGCGGTCCGGCTCCGGTACCCCATGGGCTGCCGGAGATTTCGCTCAACTGATTTGTGGTCGAGGCGATCACATAGCCGGTGATGCCGCTCTGCGAGTTCGTGTTATTGGTGTTGTTGCCTTGATTTGCCAGATACACCCATTTGCCCTTGCTCTCCAGCACCAGAAAGACCGGGTTGGACTCGGTGACGTCATCGGGGACGGCGCCACCGGTCTGCTGCTGCAAGGCGCCGTTGGCCCCGACGGTGAAAGGCAGAATCTGGCCGGTCGCCCCCGGCGCGGTGGCCTGCACCAGTGTTCCCTCATTGTCGAGCAGGTACACAAAACCGCCCGCGCTCACAATGGCAGTAGCCTGCGCAATGCCCAGGGGTTGCGCACTGTTCTGATTAATGGTCAGCTGGCCTGTTGATGCGCTGTACGTGTAGGGAAAGACCGCATCTCCGGCGCTTGGCGTTCCGCTCACCGTCAGAACGTAGCTCGAAGCCAGCACAAAGTCGATGGGATTCGCGGGAACCGGGAAATAAGGCAACGCCGCTCCGCTGGCCGAGGTCACCTGGGCGTTGACGACCAGCGTGAGCCGTCCTGTATTCGGTGCGATCCGGAACGCCGTGATATCGGCGCAGGAAGTGACTCCGGAACCGAGCGCAAGAGAGCAGGACGTACTGTCGGGAGCAATTTGATCCAGGACGTAAAGGAAGTTGCCGGACGTATCGGCAATAAGGCGAATGGGATTGATGCCCTGAGTGAAGAACGTTTCTTGCGTCGAGAGCACCCCATTTCCGCCAATCGCAAATTGCGTGATGTTGGCTCCGGTGCACGGATCGGCCGCGGTGCAATCGGCGGTACCGGCCGAGTTCTTGCCGCGATTCAAAACGTAGATAAATTGGCCGCCGGTGAGTAAAACGGCCCGGCCAGGATTGGCTCCTCCCGATCCGATGGGCAGTCCGTTGATCGGAACCAGGGTTCCTTTGTTGTGATCGATCTTGAAGCCGCTGATGATCCCGCTGTTGCTTGAGGCGGCGTTGTTTGTTCCCGTGACGTACAGATAACCGACTGTATAACTTTGCACGCAAGACGTAATTCCCAGGATGATGCCGGCAGAGATGGCAATCATCAGAAGGGTCTTGCCGAATTTCGTAAACTTCATGCGATTCCTTCATCCTGGTTCGGCTAGGCCGCCAAGTTGTCTGGTTCCTCAGCAGAGCTGGGTTGGGATGGGTCCCTGCTGCATTGTAAAAGGCCGAGCCACATTGTGCCTAGTTTGGCCATCGATTCGACTCCGTGCCGCTATCAAGTTCTTCGTCCCGAGCCTCGTGTTCGGTGCGCACCTTGCGGCGTTCAACGTGCAGAGGGCAGGGCGTTTCTCTTCCGGCGCAGTTGTCTCTTTGACGGCCTGCATGCGGTAAACGTCAACGCGACCCGGGCTCGGAATCAACTGAATTCCGGTTGTTTGGGTTGGGTTCGAGAGTCGGGCGCGATAGGCGGACCCTGGAGACGCACGCTCTCGCTGCGCGGCTCCGGGTCAGCCGGCTTGCTTACCAAACGCGGCAGGATTTCTCCGGATACATCGGCTGTCCTTTAGTACAACCAAAGGCCTTGCCGAACTGGTCGAAGTTCTGCACCGATCCATTGACACGCCACTTGCCGGGTGAATGGGGATCGACGAGCGCCGATTGCCGCGCCGATTGCTCGGTCTGATTCTGGCACCACACCTGAGCAAAACCGATGAAGTAGCGTTGCTCCTCCGTGTAGCCGTCGATTTTTTCGTTGATGGATTTTCCCTCCGGTGCCAGTGTGTCGAGCAGCGCCAGGTAGGCGATGCGCAGACCTCCATTGTCGGCTGTATTCTCGCCGAGTGTAAGTTTGCCGTTCAGGTTCTGCGCGGCCACTTCGCCATGTGCCGGAGCCGTTTCAAAGCCACTGTACTCGTCGGCGACGCAGTCGGTCCGTTCCGTGAACTCCTTGCGATCTTCCGCTGTTTGCCACTCGCGCAGATTGCCCTTGCCATCGTACTTCGAACCCTGATCGTCGAAGCCATGCGTCATCTCGTGGCCAATCACCACGCCGATGCCGCCGAAGTTCACCGCAGGATCGATTTTGAAATCAAAGAACGGCGGTTGAAGAATTCCGGCGGGGAAGTTGATGTCGTTCATCGACGGGTCGTAGTACGCATTGACCGTCGGCGGCGTCATACCCCATTCCTTCTCGTCCACCGGCTTGCCCAGATGGTCGAGATTCCACTGCATTTCGAAGGCGCCACTACGTTCTACGTTGCCGATCAGGTCATTGCGTTCAACCTTCAGACCCGCATAACTGCGCCACTTTTCCGGATAGCCGATCTTGTTGCGAAACATCTCCAGCTTCTCTTGGGCGGCTTTCTTCGTGTCCTCGCTCATCCACGGCAGCGTCTTGATGTCGTCGCCCAAGGACTTTTCGAGCGCCGCCACCAGCTTGTCCATGTTGGCCTTGGCCGCAGGCGGGAAATTCTGCTTCACCCAATCCTGACCCACTGCTTCGCCTAACGAACGATCGGTCAAGGCCGTGCATTGTTTCCAGCGCGGTTGCGGCTCCTTTTGCCCGGCCAGGGTTTTGCCGAAGAATGCGAAGTTCTCGTCGAAGAAGGCCTTCGGCAAGTTCGTCGCCGTTCCGTGAATCACATGCCAGCGGAAATAGGCCTTCCACGCCTCGACCGGTTCGCTCGCGGTGAGTTCGTTGACCGCTTTGAAAAAGTTAGGCGTGGCGACGTTCAGCGTATCGAAGGGTCGGATCTTCACATCGGAGAAGTAAATACTGAAATCGAAATCGGGCGCCAGCTTTTGAAAATCTGCCACCGTGTAAATGTGGTAGTGATTCTCCGGTTGCCGCAAGTCGGTCCGGCTGGTGGAGGCCTTAGCAAGCGCGGTCTCAATCTCCATCACGGCGGCGGCTTCTTTGGCGGCCTTTTCTGGGCTGTCGCCGGCCAATGTGAGCATCTTGGTCACGTGCTCGATATATTGTTTGCGGATCTGCTGGAAGCGCGGATTATCCACGATGTAGTAGTCGCGATCAGGCAGCGAGAGGCCGCCCTGCGCGATCTCGGCGATCTGCTTGGACGAATCTTTTTCGTCTTGGTTCACGCCAAAGCGAAACAGCGGCGCCGGCGCTCCCGCCGCCTCAAGGTCGCCCATGACGGTTGCAATCTTGTGCGGATCTTCGAGCGCCGCAATCTGGGCGAAAGCCGGCTCGAGCGGCGTCAGTCCTTTCTGCTCGACAAGATCGGTGTTCATGCACGCGCCATAGAAGTCGCCATACTGTTTTTCCAGAGGCGTTTTCGGATCCTTTGCGGCAGAATCGAGTTCCTTCCACAGCAGGTAACGGTTGCGTTCCTGAAGAAGCGAAAAGGAGCGCGCCCAGCGCACCTGATCGGATGGAATCGGATTGTTCTTTACCCAATTGCCGCAGGCGTACTGATAAAAGTCTTTGCAAGGGTCGGCGGATGTGTCCATTGCCGAAAGATCGAAACTCTTGATGGTCGCGGGGGGAACAGGTTTCTCGTTTGTCCCCGAGGTTACTGAAGGCGCCTGCGCCATGGCGCTTCCTGCTGCAAAAAGCAGGACCGAAACAAACCGCAAATATTTCATTGAGTGTCCTCAAGGAGGTCCACAAGCCAAGCCATCGGAGGCGGGGAGGCCGGAGACGGGGCCCGTATGGGTACCTGACGCAGCTTATTTGGCATAAGCTGCATTGCTTAGCAGGCTATCACGAGGGGGCTGGCCCCTCCGCAGGCTTGCCGGAAGGTGTATTGGGCCAAGGAAAAAGGGTAGTCGGCCGCATAAGTGCTGGCGGAATTATGCGGAACTGGCTGAAGTTCAGGATTCTGTTCGAGTGTCTGCTCGCTGTCCAGAGGCGCGAGAACCGTAGTTGAGTAGGGATCTAGCGGGCGCTGCGCATGCGTGCTCGCGGGCTTCGGGCAGCGGCTTTAGCCAGCATGGGAAGTCCATCGGCATCGCGGTCGCACGTGAAAACCCATTCCGTCGGCTTTTTTCCCATGGAAGCGGCTTTTGCCATCAGTAGGATCTTGATGGCGAGCAGACTCAGCACCGGCGCGAAAACAACCAGCAATCCGTAGTGCGGAAGATTTGCCATCGCGCCTGACCAGTTGTTGTTGAGAATTGTCTCAATCATTGAGTTTGTCCCCACGCGTCCCCTGAAGTTCCGGTTCCATCCCGTAGTCAAAGGTTAGATTTCATCGGGACAGCGATCAATGCGGCTTTTGTGGAGATTGCATGGTTCCTCAGTTCCAACGCATTCCACTTTTTGGGGATGCGGCAGGGACGGCTTGAGAAATACGTCAACCCCAGGTTTGAGCTGGATCGGCCCGGAATTGCGGAAGGAAATCCAGATTCTAGACCCCCGATGTCATCGATTGGGCCCATCCCATTGCGCTCGAAAAGGCCTCGGCGACAGACTCTTCGCGCAACCCAAGTTGATCGCAAGCCCGAACCACCGCACCCCACGCGCCGCGCTCAAGAGCCCATACGAGACGGTACAAGGGGAGCAAGGGTCCGGCGTTGTCTACGAGCATAACTGTAGAATCGGCATCCAATGACAGGCCATCAATCACCAGGCTCATTGGGATTTGCAGAATGGCGTCCATCATAGAGAGCAGCCCGAGCAAAAAGAGGTCGGCCGCTCCATGTTCCACGTGGTCCTGCACCAGTTCTCCAAAACGGGCACGGACCAGCGCAGCGAGAACCAGGTCGGACGGCCGTTCGCCTGACAACTCGAAGGCACCAGCGAGGCGGCACCAACGGCGCAATTCGTTTTCGCCCAGAATCGTGAGCGCCTGGTTGACGGAACGAACCTCACCGCGAATGCCGAAGGCGGCGGAATTCAAATAACGAAGCAGCCGATAATAAAGAGCAGCGTCCTTCTTGATAAGGTCTTCAATTTCGTCCCACTGCATTTCGGGCCTTGAAACGGCCTGCAGCAGCCGCAGATAGGTCACTCGATTGGACGGAATTCCACGCGTGCGCATCATCTCCGGCTTACGAAAGAAGAAGCCCTGAAAGTAGTGAAAGCCGGCTTTCAGTGCATGTTCAAATTCGTGCCAGGTCTCGACGTTTTCCGCCAGCAGCCCCAGGCTTTGGTTCCCGTAACTTCTGGTCAGGCACAGGATGTCTTCCCAGGATGTCTGCTGAATGTCGACGGTGAGAAAGTCGGAGAGATCGAGAAGAGGCACGCGCGAGTCATCGATTACGAATCCGTCCAGAGCGATCTTGTAGCCCCTTCTTTTCAATTCGAGAATGGCCTGCCGGATTGCCGCATCCGGCCCCACTGCGCGCCCAATCTCCGCCACAACCTTTGTCGCAGGAAGAAACGAAAGAAAGTCTTCGAGCAGAATGTCGCGCGTGCAACGGATGAACGCAAGCCGGTTATCGCACAAGACGTTCAGCCCCAGCAGGCTTGAGATTTCAATCGCCGTCCGGCTTGTTCCCTCTGAGTTATTCCAGGCGAAATGGCTCACCACGTCGGTTCTAAAGAGCAATTTGTACCCGATGACGGTCTCGTCGGCCGCCAGAATCGGTTGGCGTGCCGCATAACGTACAGGTCTCTCACCGTCCACGCCGGAGTAATCGTCCATATTTGCTCTCTCGCAAACATCATCGGCAGTTTCCAAAATCGCCTTAGTCGAGAAGGGCTCAAGGCCTCATTTGGACGAACGCGGATCGTTCTTTACAGCCCCACCGCCGTCCTGCCACACTAGGGAGTGGACACCCAGACAATCGTTATCCTCGATTTCGGCTCGCAGTATACGCAGCTGATCGCACGGCGCATTCGTGAACAGAACGTCTTCTCCGTGGTACTGCCGTGCACCGTTCCCCTCGCCGAAATTCGGTCCTACAAGCCCATCGGCATCATCCTCTCCGGCGGTCCATCCTCGGTCTACGACGCCGACGCGCCGGCCGCTGACCCAGAACTGCTCAATATCGACGCGCCCATGCTGGGCATCTGCTACGGTCTGCATTTCATCGTCCACCACATGGGCGGCAAAGTTCGCACCGCGCCCAAGCGCGAATACGGCCACGCCGATGTAGCGATCGAAGACAAGAGCTCGCAGTTGTTTGCAGGCTTGCCCGACTCCATGCATGTGTGGATGAGCCATGGAGACGAAGCTCTCGAACTGCCCGCCGGCTTTCACCGCACAGCTGCGACTTCGAACGCGCTGGCAGGAATCGAGAATGCGGAACGTCGCATCTGGGCCGTGCAGTTTCACCCTGAAGTCCACCACACACCCCTGGGGAAAGACCTTCTCAAGAATTTTATATTTGCCATCTGTGGCGCACGCGGCGACTGGACTCCGGCGCATTTTATCGAGTCCACCGTCGGATCGATTCGACAGAAGGTCGGCACAGGCCACGTGATCTGCGCACTCTCTGGCGGCGTCGACTCGTCGGTGGCTGCGGTTCTCGTGCACAAGGCCATCGGTAGCCAGCTCACGTGCGTCTTCGTCAACAACGGAGTTCTGCGCAAAAACGAATTCGTTAATGTCCAAAAGAATCTGCGCGACAAGTTGGGACTCAACTTAGTCGCCGTCGATGCGACGCAGCGGTTCCTCGCAAAACTCGCCGCGGTGACCGACCCGGAGACAAAAAGAAAAATCATTGGCGCGGAATTCATCGCCGTATTTGACGATGAGGCAACCCGCATCGCGCAGGAAACGGGCGGGGTGGATTGGCTGGTACAGGGCACGCTCTATCCCGATGTCATCGAGTCGAGCAGTGTGAAAGGGCCAAGCCAGACCATCAAGAGCCACCACAATGTCGGCGGCCTGCCCGAACTCATGAAGCTCAAACTCATCGAGCCCCTCCGCGATCTCTTCAAAGACGAGGTGCGTCGCATAGGCCGCGACCTTGGCATGCCGGAAGATATTCTCGGCCGCCAGCCGTTTCCAGGGCCAGGTCTGGCCGTGCGCATTCTCGGCGAAGTCACGCCGGAGCGCATCGCTCTCTTGCAGGAGGCCGACGATATTGTTGTGACCGAGATCAAAGCTGCCGGACTTTACAACAAAATCTGGCAGAGCTTTGCCGTGTTGTTGCCGGTGATGAGCGTGGGCGTGATGGGCGATCAGCGCACTTACGCCTATACGGCTGCGGTGCGCGCCGTGCACTCTGAAGATGGGATGACCGCCGACTGGGCTCCGCTGCCGCACGACGTGCTCAAACGCATCTCAAGCCGCATCGTGAACGAGGTGCGCGGCATCAATCGCGTCGTCTACGAGATCACCTCAAAGCCCCCCGGCACCATC
>Ga0302325_10001243_pt1 | contig 65856 bp, 80 predicted proteins | sample Palsa_T0_2_FD_201948 | JGI IMG/M metagenome (GOLD analysis project Ga0302325, IMG submission 201948) | Peat permafrost microbial communities from Stordalen Mire near Abisko, Sweden - Palsa_T0_2 | ecosystem: Environmental > Terrestrial > Soil > Palsa > Peat permafrost | place: Sweden: Abisko...
CGGCATGATGGCCAAGGTCCGCGTCGTCTAGACGTCTCGCGTACGAAACGCTTCGCGTTGCGCTACGAACGCGCGCTAGTGGAAGCGGCTTTGGGCGCGGGCGACGGCACGGTAGCTCGCGACGCGCTCGAAGCGCAACAACTCTCGCCCAATTCTTCCGGCCTGCTCGAGCCGGCCGCGAATGCGCACGAGAAGCGCACGTCGAACGCCCGGTGGCCTGCCGTCGTCGTCCTCCGGCGCGGATCGGCCGCGCCGGGCGCTGCGCAGCAGCGGCCCAACGATCGAGCGGGTGAACACGGCGGGGGCGAGCAGCTCCAGCGTAGCATCGTCGGGCGATTCGCCGTGCAGATTGTGCTCGACGAAGGCCCGCAACCGCTCGGCTTCGCGGCGCTCTGCTCGCGGCAACAACGTCTCCATCGCCGCGACGCCGCGCGCGATCGCAGCGCTGCTATTGCGCTGCGCGATCACCCGGCCGAGCGCCAACAACGAACTCGCGAGGCGGCTCTCGAGCGCCGCGACGATCAGCGCCTCGCCCTCCACGTCGCCGAAGCGCTGCCACCACATGGCAAGGTCGGCTGCATCCTTTGCCGTGCTCGCGGCCGGAAATGAGTTTCGCAGCGCGTGATGCGCCGCGATCAGCGCCGTCTCGACCGGTCCCGAGACTCGGACGTTCGCTCGCTCCACGTTCGCCTCGACCGAACGTTCGACGATGCGGCGCGCGCCGAGTGCGGCGGGCGGTCGAGGTCCGAACTGCCAGTGAAGATCGATCTCGATTCCGTCGCGAACGAACGTCCGCGCGTAGTTGTGAAGATAGCGACTGACCCCGATCGCCGCTACATGCGATTCGAACGGGGGCGAAACGTCCGCGAAGCCGGCAGCCTCGAGCGCCGTGCGCGCCGGAACGAGCCGATCGGCCTCGATCACGAGGTCGACGTCGGCGACCATTCGCCGCGACGCGGAGCCGTAGATCGTGGCGATCGTCGCGATCCCCTTGATCGCGACGGAGACGACGCCGGCCTGGGCGAGGAGGTCTTGCACTCGAGCGCAGGTTCGAAGGACCGAAGCCGAGTTCAGGGCTTGGGCAAACAGCTGACCTCGTAAGCGCTTCCGCAGTTCGGCATCGAAGCCGTCGACGGCGCCGCAGCGCCCCAACGCGTCGTAGACCTGGGGCAGGACGCGCCACAGAACGGCCAACTGCAGGACGTCCGGCCATCGATCGGCGGCCGCGATCACGCGGATCGCCGTCGCCGCGACCGCATCGTCACCGAGGGCAAGCCGGACGAGCGCCGTGCGAACGAACACTGCGGGTTTGCCGGCCTGGTCTTCGATGACCGGCTGTCTTATTACGTCGCTGCTTACGGGCAGAGCGTTGCTGACGATCCGCAGCGGATAGAGCCGACGCCGTCGGCATCCGCAACCAAATCGAGCGCATCGAGTGAAACGACGACGCGCGGCGTTTCATACAGGGCTTCCGTGGCTGCCTGGTCCCGCTTGGCTTCGTCCATATGCTCTCCGTTCAGAAAGGCAGACCTCCTGCGCGAACGTGCGTCAGAGGGCCGCCCTTACGTCGCGCCGGCTAGCGGTGGCGCCCGTAGGTTTTGCACTCCGAACCGCAGGAATTGCCAACAGCCATACCGTCGGCGTCGCCGATCATGTCCAGCGCGTCCAGCGAAGCGATAACCTTAGGGCTCTCGTAGGTTTTGCTGTCAGTCTTGTCCATGAGGCCTCCGTAGAAGTGAAGTTTAGGCGTAGGGACGGAACCTGTCGCCGCCGTGCCGACTTAGGCCGGTGCTAAAGGGTCTTGAGGCACGAACCGCAGCCGCCGGGTTGGATGACTCCCAAACCGTCGGCGCCGCCGATCATGTCCAACGCGTCCAGCGAAGCGATGACCTTTGGCGTCTCGTAGGCCTTGCTGTCAGTCTTGTCCATCACGGCTCCGTCGGATGAGGTTCAAATGAAGATTCACAGGATGGTACCGGTCGGGATGGGGCAGGTCAAGGAGCGAATGGGGGTCAGCCTTAGGACCGAAGTCCTACCTTCGGGTCGTCAACCGTTCAAACGAGCTGCGCGCGGATTTCTTGACGAACGGGTCCTCTGCCGTCGCGGACAAATCGGCCAACAATTCGGCAGTCCGTTCACCGCCGACGTGTTCGGCCAACTCGCAAAGCGCGATTGCCTCGCCTTTTTCCGCATAGGATGAGCCGCGAATTCGAGAGCGCTCGAGATCGAAGTAGTATTGCGGCCGGCGCCGGGACTCGCTGTTGATCAGCAAGTTGAGCGAGACCGAAAATGCTTCGGCCGGCTTCTGAAGATGGACGTCCTGGGCGCAGCGGTACACCATGATCTTGCCTTGCGGAAGCGTCGTGTCTTCCAGGAATCGAAGCTCGACCGCTTCGTTCTTCTCGCCCGCGATTGCGTTGCCGTCGTACTCGTAGATCGAGGTCGCGTAGCCGCATCCGAAATAACCGCCGGTCATGAAGCTGAAATTATGATCGTGGGCGATTGCGTAGGTCCCGAACGCGGCGTCGGAAAGCCGTTGCACGCGATCGGGCGGCGCCCACATATTGGCGCGGATCGTGTACTCCGGCCGGTCGACGAAAATGAGGGTCTGGCCGACGTACGGATTGCCGGGCTGATATTCGCGCCAACGGCGCAGTTCGCGGTCGACGAAATCGCGAATGAGAGAACCGTTGTTCATCAACGCGCGAAACATCGGGGCCGACTCGCAGACGCTGTCGATATCGTCCAGGTCGACGTGGTGGTCGACGTAGTCGACGTATTCCTCGAGCGAGATGACGTCGTTCGACGGTGCATCGAGCGTTATGGCCACGGGGTTCCTCGCTGTAAGAGATTGAGGGCGTCGTCCGGCGCCTCAGAGAGAGCGCGCGCGACCGCACGAAGATCGGGGTGCCGGTCGCGAGCGGCCCGCGCGGTCAGCTTGAGCGGGCGTTCCGGCGCGATCTTCCACGCCGTCTGGAGGGCCGCCCAACGCACGGCGTGTGAGGGATGGCGGAATAGCTCTTCGACGAGCGGGAGAAAGGACGCATCGCCCCAGACCGAGATCAGCCGCAATGTTTCGATGAGGCGCGTGGCGGACAGATCGCGCGGCACACCGCGGCGCGGGGCCAGCGTCGTCCGATCGTATTGCCACGTGAACGGGTCCGTCGCGCCGATTTCCAAGATCAGGACCACCGTTCGCACCGCAGGCAGCAATCGGTAGGCGTGGCGCCGGCGCAATAACGAGACCATCGTGCCGATTTCGAGACGGCGGCTTTCAATCGCGCGCGCGCTGTCGTGACGATGATAGCGGTCGACCTTGCGCGTGGGCATCGCATACGTTTCGAGCAGCACCGCATCTCTTCCGACCGGCGCCAGCAGCATCGATCGTGCAACCGAGGTGATCGGCGCATCCGCGGAGGGCGGAGAGAGGAACACCAAGCGCAGTGAAAACATCTCCGTCTGAAGGATCGGGATACCGCGTTCCTGTCGCTGCAGCGTCGCGATGGACCCCGGATCGGCGATCGTCCGCGCGAGTTCCGCGTCGACGAACTCACCGATGAAGCCGCTGCGCACGAGCTGGTCAAAAGGCCGCGTGGCGCGAGCGGCGGCGCCCGGCAGCGGGGATCGGAGCGCGGCATCGACCTCTTGCGCAAACGTCGCGAGCTTCGGGTACCTCACAATCCGGCTACGCGAGAGCGCATCGAAACGGGCCGGCATGCGGGCTCGAATCCACGTCCGCAGCGGCCGCGTCCCATCGCGCAAGCCCGGGATTCGGGACGCCAAGCGTTTGATGCCGGCCATGCTTCGGCTGCCGCCTGAACTCATAGGTCGATTCTAGCGCGAGCGTGAGGGCGCGTCATGAGGCCTTTGGGCCCGCAGGCCGACGCGACCGGCCCCTCAGCTCGCGCGCAGGATCCGCGCGATGAGTTCCGCCGTCGCGTCGGGTGGCCCCAGCGTCAGCTCGTAGCAGGTGACGGGCTGCAGGACTTCCAGCAGCGCCGCGACGCCGGCGAGCCCACGCGGCTTCTGCCGAGCGAAAGGCTTGGTATGCGCCAGCATCTGCGCCGGTGCGATCGACCGGACCATTGGCACGCGTTCCTTGGCTACGGCTGCGAAGGCGATCGCGAGCGGGCGCGGCGCGGGCCAGGTCGCGCTCCCGAACAGCTCGTCGAAGCCGACGTTTTCGCGGTCGTCGCCGCGGTTGGCGCTCAGCCAAGCATCGACCGGTGAGGCCGGCGCAACATCGGCGAGCAGCAACTCCAGCCCCTCCTGGCGCACCGAGATCGCCCGCGGATGCGGCAGGACGGCGCCCGCCCTCACCAGGCAAAATTCGTCGGAATAGAGCTGCAGGCCGCGCCGAAAACAAGCAATCGCGGTCGTGCTCTTCCCGGCGGTCGAGACTCCGGCGATAAAGGCCGCCACGCGCCCGTCCGTGATCGCGGCGGCGTGCAAGGCGACGAGGTCGTCGATCGAGTTGAGAAACGCCGTCGTCGCGACGGCGTCGGCGAAGAACGCGATGATTCGAGCGGGGATCTCCGAACGGTCCCAGCAGTAGAGTGGTCCTTCGCCGGCCCAGAAGAACGTCTGGTTCGGGTTGCGGGTTACCGCGTATGCGGTCAGCGTTGGCGCTTGGCTGGACAGCATGTGCCGGTATCGCCGGCGGTAGATGTCAGCCGCGCCTGCGACGTCGAATCGAACCTCGACCGGAACGCCGGCCACCGTAAAGCCGACGGGATGGACGGCGAGCGTCGTCAGTTCGACGCGCAATCCGTCGTCGTCGCTTTGCCGGAGCATCGACGCGTTTACGGTCGAAGGCGTTCCGGCCGGACGAGCTTCGTTCAAGGACTCGACGGCTCGAGCAAACGCAGCGACACGAACTGCTCCAACGTCGCATCGACGTCGCGCTCGACGACCGCGGTATCGACGCCGTATTCGCGACTGAGGAGTGCCGCGATCGTCGCGGGCGCCGTCTCACCGTCACAGAGATCCAGGATCCGCGCGGCAACCGCGTTGAGGACGTGGACCTTCTCGTGCAGGGTGTCGTGCACCAAGACTTCGTTGCCGACCATTGCGGTTTGCAGCTCGGGGATCTTCTTCGGGTTCATCGCTGGTCAGCGCGGTTTGTCTTCGCTCGCCAACCTTTCCTGGCTCGGCTCGGTCACAAGCTGCAGTCGCAGCGACGGTGGCAGCTGCGGGCAGAGCGCGCGCCGCAGAGCGAATCGAGCGCTACGCTATTCGGACAGCACCCGGTCCAGGTAGAGCATAGACTTCGTTTGCTTGCAGCGGTCCGTGCCCTTTTCTGCAACGAATCTCGGCCCGCACCTCGGCCTTGCAGCCGGCGTGGCGCTGGAGAAGTGATGGCTTGCCCATAGGAGGATTCCATTTATCGCCCCACTGCATGAGCGCGACCAAGATCGGGAACAGTTCGCGTCCCTTCGCCGTAAGGGCATATTCGTAGCGCGACCGAGAGCCGGGCTCGCGATACGGGACCTTCTTGAGGATATCGTTGTCAACCAGCGTTGCAAGTCGCTCGGTCAACACGCTCCGCGCGCAGCCTAGCGCCGCAAGAATGTCGTCGAATCTGCGCAAGCCGAGAAAGGCTTCACGCACGACCTCCAGCGACCACTTTTCGCCGATCAGCTCGAGCGTCGCGGCAATGGAGCATGTGGACCTGCTGTAGTTCAGCCATTCAGTTTGCATAGCGTTATCATACACGGCTTGACAACCGCATTTGACTGGATTAAATTGAGTCTTATTTACAGACTCAGATGATCCGCCGCGCAGATGGAGCGTTTCCGCATGTCTCTTACCGTCACGAACGATGCCCCGCGGTCCTCGCTCGGCCTTCGCGTGTTTGTCAGTCCGACGCATGTCATCGGCGGCGACCCGAACCGAACGTTCTCTCCCACGACGGCCACGCTGATCTTCGGGGCCACCGACGCGGTGCTGGTGGACGCGCTGATGATCACGGAAGACATCGACGCACTGGGCGATATGATCGCGAGCACGGGCAAGAGGCTCACCACAATCTTCATAACGCACGGCCACGGAGACCACTTTTTTGGCAGCGAACGGTTAATCGCACGATTTCCCGGGGCGCGCGTCGTTACGACTCGAGGAATCGTCGATTACATCGATTCGCATTTCGACGAAGCTACGAAGACGTTTACCGCGTATTTTCGGGACAGCATCACGAAGACGGCCTTGCGGCCGTCGCCGCTCGAGGGTGACGTCATCGTTCTCGAAGGTCACGAATTGCGCGTCGTCGAGGTCCCGGGGGGCGATATCGCGCCCGCCGCCGTGCTCCACATTCCGGCCCTCGATGCCGTCGTGGCCGGCGACGTCGCCTATAATCAGATCCACCAAATGCTCGCACTCGGCGGCCCGGCCGAGTGGGACAAGTGGATCGAGAGCGTCGGGATCATCGAGCGTCTTCGTCCACGAATCGTCGTCGCCGGGCACAAGAAACCCGATGCCCGCGATGATGAGGCGGACCGGATCCTCAGCACGACGCGTACCTATATCCGGGATTTCGCGGAGGCATTCCGGTCGTCTGCAACGGCCGACGAGATCGTCGCCGCGATGCGGTCGAAGTATCCCGATCATGGAAACCTGACGACGCTGATGTTCTCGGCGCGCGAGGCGGTCAAGGCCCGAACAAAATGAGGGAGCGACCGTCGGGTCGCGTCGCCATTGGGGACGAGTGGTTGCTGACCGGCGGGGGCGTACGAAGCCGTCGAGGCACCGGACCCGTCTCGTCCGAGAGGTCGTTCCAGACGGGTGCCAGGTCAAAAGAGCGACCGAAATCGCCTAGACAAACGCGCCAAGTCCACGCTGGTGGGCCTGGACTGCCGAAGTTCAGGCCCGTGTGAAACTGACCCATTGCCGCTAAACTGACCCACTACCGCTCTTCAGGAAGGCGCTTGACGGTTCTTGGCTGCCTCGGGTACACTACCCGGGTTGTGGTCCACGCCGCGGACGCTCGTTTGTGCGTCCGCGGCGGAAGACCGAAGATGAACGCCAGGCTACGTGGAGTTGAGATGAAAAACATCATCGGCCGGAAGGTCGGGATGACGAGCGTTTTCACCGCCGACGGGCGGTACGTGCCGGTGACCGTCATCGAGGCGGGGCCGTGTCTCGTGCTGCAGCATAAGACGGAAGAAACAGACGGCTACACGGCTGTAGCGCTCGCCTTTGCCGACCCGCGGAAGAACGGCCTCACGAAGCCCCAAGCGGGCCGCTTCAAGAAGGCCGGGATCGCGGAGAAGAAGTACGTGCGCGAGTTCCGCCGCTCGATCGACGGGGCCCCCGAGGTCGGCGGGACGGTCTCGGTCGACGTATTCGCCGAGGGCGATCGGGTGGACGTGGTCGGCATCTCGAAGGGCCACGGCTTCGCCGGCGGCATGAAGCGGCACAATTTTCACGGCGGCGGCCAGACCCACGGTTCGATGATCCACCGTCAGCCGGCCTCGAACGGCGATACGAACGCCGGTCACACCCACCGCGGCTCGCGGCGGCCCGGCCATTATGGCGTCGACCGGACCACCCATCAGAACCTCGAGGTGGTCCGTGCCGACACCGAGCGCAACGTGCTCCTGGTTCGTGGCCCCGTCCCCGGCGCGAAGAACGGCTTGGTCCTGGTCTCGGCGGCCGTCCGTCCGCCCAAGCTCCCGGCGCCCGCGCCGGCTGGGAAGGCGAAATAATGCCGGCCGTAATCGATGTCAAGGGCGCGACCGTCCGCGACGCCGCGATACCCGAGGCCTTTGCGGGCGGCGCGAGCGGAAAGACCCATGCCATGTTCCGCGCAGTTTTCCGCGAGTTGAGCAACCGCCGTGCCGGCACCGCGTCGACCTTGCGGCGCGACGAAGTCAGGGGCGGCGGCCGGAAGCCGTGGAAGCAAAAGGGCACCGGCCGGGCGCGGCAGGGTTCGATCCGTTCGCCCCAGTGGCGTCACGGCGGCGTGGTCTTCGGGCCCCACCCCCGCAGCTACGTCGTTTCCCTCAATAAGAAGGAACGCAAGGCCGCGATGCGCGCCGCGCTAGGCGATCGGTTTGCCGGCGACTGCGTCACCGTGCTCGCCACGGCCGGCTTCGACCTCACGAAGACGCGCGATCTCGCGGCGCTGCTTTTCGGCTCGCCGAAGGCCGCCAAGAAGGGCGCGCGCACGCTCGTCGTCTACGCCGAAGCCGAACACGAAGCTGTCGGCGCCGCCCTCGTCCGCATCGGAGCGAACCTGCAGCGCGTCGCGGTCACCCACACCTCGGCCCTCGACATCAAGGACGTGCTCGCCTACGCCCGCATCGTCCTCACCACGGCCGCCCTCGATCAGCTCGCGAACACCTTCGAGAAGCCTGCCAAGGAGAATTCTCATGTGTAGTGGTCTTGGGGTCCTGCGCCGCAACGTCGGCGCGGGGGCGTGCAGCAGCGTTTTCGGCGCGACAGTGCCGAAAGTGCTGCGGAGCGCCAAGCACCCCGCAACGTGGGGTGCTCTCTAATGGAAGCTAGAGACGTCATTATCGCTCCGCTCGTTTCGGAGAAGTCGATGAGCGGGACGCTTGCTTCGCAATATACCTTTGAAGTGCATCCGCGCGCTACCAAGACGCAGATCCGTCATGCGGTCGAGGAAATCTTCAAGGTCAACGTCGTCAAGATCAACACGACTAACGTCGGCGGGAAAACGAAGAACTTCGCGCGCCGCGGCGTGCGCACCGCCGGCAAACAGTCGGATTGGAAAAAAGCCATCGTCACTCTGAAGCCGGGTCAAAAGATTGAGCTCGGCGGCGTCAACCCGTTCGAGCAGTGATTCGCATGCATCTTACGTCCGATCGCTTCGTTGCTCATCGCTCACGTGCTAGTGCGCGCTTCGCTCTTCGCGCCTCGCGCTCGAACGCAAGCTGCACGCGACTCACTGCGAAGGTAAGTTAGAAGCATGCCTGTCAAACGTTATCGTCCGACTTCTGCCGGCCAGCGGTTTCTCACGACGATCGACTTCAAGGATCTCACCAAGAAGAAGCCCGAGAAAGCCTTGGTCGAAGTCAAGAAAAAACACAGCGGCCGCAACAATAACGGCCACATCACGGTGCGCCACAAGGGCGGCGGTACGCGCCGCCAATACCGCATCGTCGATTTCAAGCGCCAGAAGGATGCGATTCCGGCGAAGGTCGCGGCGATCGAATACGATCCCAACCGCTCGGCCCGCATCGCGTTGCTGAACTACAAAGATGGTGAGAAGCGCTACATCCTCGCACCGGTGGGTCTCGAGATCGGGCAGTTCGTCGAATCGGGCGAAGCCGCCGACATCAAGACCGGCAACTGCCTTCCGATCAAGAACATTCCGCTCGGCACGGTCATCCACAACATCGAACTGCGGCCCGGCGAGGGCGGCAAGCTCGTACGCAGCGCCGGCTCGGCCGCGCAGTTGATGGCGAAGGAAGGCGACTACGCCCAGGTCCGCATGCCCTCGGGCGAAGTGCGCAAGGTCCTGATGGTCTGCCGCGCCACGATTGGCCAACTCGGCAACCTCGACCACGAAAACATCATCATCGGCAAAGCCGGCCGCATCCGGCACATGGGCAAGCGCCCGTCGGTGCGCGGCATCGCGATGAACCCGGTCGACCACCCGCACGGCGGCGGCGAGGCACGTTCGACCTCCGGCCGTCCGCCCACGACGCCCTGGGGTCAGATGACGATGGGCAAAAAGACGCGGCGCAACAAGCGCACGACGAAGATGATCGTTCGCAAGCGGAGTGCTAAGTAATGGGTCGCTCACTCAAGAAGGGGCCGTACGTCGCGGACCACCTGTTGGCCAAGGTCGAAAAGATGAACAGCTCGCGCGAAAAGCGCGTCATCAAGACCTGGTCGCGTGCCAGCACGATCGTTCCCCAGATGGTCGGCCACACGATCTCCGTGCATAACGGCAAAGCCCACGTGCCGGTGTTCGTGACCGAGAACATGGTCGGGCACAAGCTCGGCGAGTTCTCGCCAACGCGGCACTTCAAAGGCCACTCGGGTCAAGAAAAGAGCGCGGTGAAGTAACGTGGCCGAGACGCAGATTCAGGCAGAGCGGACCCAGGCGTTAGCGCACCTCAAGTTCGCGCGGGTTGGCCCGCGCAAATTGCGCCGCGTGGCCGATGCAATTCGGGGCAAGACCGTGCGCGAAGCGCTCGTGCTGTTGCAATTCTCGGGTGTGTTCGCAAGCGAACCGATGGAGAAGCTGCTCAAGAGCGCCGTCGCCAACGCCGAGAACAATCACAACCTGGCGAGCGACGACTTGTACGTCACCAAGGTGACGGTCGACGGCGGCCCGGGCGGCTCGTACACGCGCCGGCTGGATCCGCGCGCCCAAGGCCGCGCCGCCTTCAAGCGCAAGCGTATGTCGCACGTGACGATCGCGGTCGGCAGTACGCCGCCCAAGCATCAAGCCAAGAAGAAAGCTGGTGCTTCGATCGCGCTCTCGACGGTCGAAACGCGCCGCCGCAGCGCGGCCACGCCCGCCAAGGCGCCGGCGAAGCGCGCCCGCAAACCCAAAGCTGCAGCCGCCGCTGCCGGAGCTTCCGCTTAAATGGGCCAAAAAATTCATCCGGTCGGGCTGCGACTCGGCATCACGCGCACCTGGGAGAGCCGCTGGTTCGAGAAAAAGAACTACAAGCTCTGGTTGCACGAGGACCAGGCGATTCGCAAGTATTTCGGCCGCCTCACGCGTGCCGCCGCAATTTCCAAAGTCGAGATCGAGCGCCGTGCGAACCAGGCGCGCGTGATCGTGCACACCGCCAAGCCCGGTATCATCATCGGCAAGCGCGGCGTCGGCATCGAAGATATCCGCAAGAACCTCGAGCACCTCACTCAGAAAAACGTCCAAGTCAACGTCGTCGAGATCAAGCACCCCGAACTCGACGCGCGCTTGGTCGGACAAAACATCGTCGATCAGCTCGAGAAGCGGATCGCTTTCCGCCGCGCCATGAAGCAAGCCATCATGCGCACGATGAAAGCGGGCGCCCGCGGCGTGAAGGTCATGGTGTCGGGTCGGCTGGGGGGCGCTGAAATCGCGCGCACCGAGCAAAACCACGACGGCAAGGTTCCGCTCCATACGCTGCGTGCGGACATCGATTACGCGCACGTCGAAGCGTTTACCACCTTCGGCCGCATCGGTTGCAAGGTCTGGATCTACAAAGGCGAGGTGCTGCCCGAGACGCCGCGTCAGGAACACCGGGCGCCCGAGCGTCCGGCGGGCGAACGGGCCACCTTCAAGGATCGCCGCGGCGAACGCCGTGGCGGCCGCGGCCGGGGCGGTTCGGGGCAACGCGCAACCCCCGTGCTCGATCCCGACGCCGAGATCGACGATTTCGATTTTCCAACCGTCGCCGAGATCGAGCACGACAACCAGTCGCTGGCTTCGGAGTTGGAGGGGGCGTTCGCCGTGCCGGACCACCCGAAGTCCACGGGACCGCATGGCGGTACCGCGGTGCACGACGTCGCGGCCCAACACGGTCACGGCGTGACCGCGGAAACCTCACTCGTCGATCCGGCATCCCAGCACACGGTCGACGAAGCCGAGCGTCCCGGAGCCGGATCGACGGCACCGACCGCCCAGCATCCCGGGCCCGCCCCGGGCGGCGGCACGCATGATCGTCCGGAGCTGGATACAACGAGCGAACCGGTCGACGAGGCACACGGCACGACGACCGACGGCGAGGTGACGGAGTAAGATGCTCACCCCCAAACGCGTCAAGTGGCGCAAACAGCATCGCGGCCGCATGAAGGGCAAAGCGCTCGTCGGCAACACGCTGACCTTCGGCGAGTACGGTCTGCAGGCGCTCGAACCGGTCTGGATGACGAACCGCCAGATCGAGGCCGCTCGTATCGCGATGACGCGCCACATCAAGCGCGGCGGTAAGGTCTGGATCAAGGTTTTCCCGGACAAATCGGTCACGAAGAAGCCGGCCGAAGTCCGCATGGGTTCCGGTAAAGGCAATCCCGAGGGCTGGGTCGCGGTCGTGCGTCCAGGCCGAGTTCTGTTCGAACTGGCCGGGATTCCCGAGTCGGTCGCACGCGAAGCCCTGCGGCTAGCCGCTGCTAAGCTGCCGATCGAGACGAAGTTCGTGACGCGCAGTTCCGAAGCGGGGATCGTGGCATGAAACAGAGCGAGCTTAAAGACCTGCGTACCTTGACGATCGCCGAATTGCAACAGAAGGCGCGCGAAACGAAGGAACAGCTCTTCAACCTGCGCTTTCAGCTGCGCACGGGGCACCTTTCGGACTTCAGCCGCGTCAAGGCGACCAAGCGCGAGTACGCACAAATTCAAACCGTCATCAGCGAGAAGCGTCTCGGCGAGGCCTCGCATGGAGCAGCATAACGTGGAACGCAACCGCCGGCGCGTCAAGCAAGGACGCGTATCGAGCGACAAGATGGACAAGACGATCGTCGTCGTAACCGAGACGCGCGTCCCGCATCCGACCTACAAGAAGATCGTTCGCAAGTCGGTGCGCTTCAAAGCCCACGACGAGAGCAACGACGCGAAGACTGGCGATCTCGTGCGCATCATGGAGACGCGCCCGATCTCCAAGGACAAGCGCTGGCGGTTGCTCGAGATCGTGGAGCGCGCCAAATGATCCAGCAAGAGACGCGGCTCAAGGTCGCAGACAACAGCGGCGCCCGAGAGCTTCTCTGCATCCACGTGCAGGGCGGCTCGCGGCATCCCTATGCCTACGTCGGCGACATCATCGTCGGTACGGTAAAGAGCGCGATCCCGGGTGCGGCCGTGAAAAAGGGCCAGGTCGTGAAAGCGGTCGTGGTGCGCTGCGCGCAGCCGATGACGCGCCCCGACGGCTCGATCATCAAGTTCGACGAAAACGCTTGCGTTATCATCAAGGGCGAGAAGGATAACCTCGACCCGCGCGGCACGCGCGTGTTCGGGCCCGTTTGCCGCGAGCTGCGCGACCGCGGATTCCTCAAAATAGCCTCGCTCGCCCCGGAGGTGCTATAGTGTCTCGCTCCAGAGGTTCGTCGCACGATTCGGCGCGGCTTTTCGCCCGTCTCATCGTCGCTCGTCGCTCAAATGACTCGTCATTCCACGCTCCTCGCTCCTCGGTACGAACGAAAATCCACTGCCGACTCGTGCAACGAACCTCCGGAGCGAGACACTAGTGGCGCACATCGTCAAGGGCGATACGGTCGTGCTGCGGCGCGGCCGTGAGAAGGGCAAGCGCGGCACGGTCAAGGCCGTGTTTCCGAAGGCTGGGAAGGCGACGGTCGAGGGCATCAACGTCGTCAAACGCCATGCCAAGCAGGGCGTCGACGGCGCCAAGTCGCCCGGCATCTACGAGAAGGAAGCCCGGATCCCGCTTTCGGCTTTGCAGTTGGTCGATCCCAAGACCGGGCTGCCGACGCGCGCGCGCAGCGTCCGTAAGGACGACGGCACGACGGTTCGGGTGTCCGTGCGCTCGGGCGAAGAGTTCGTCGCGCCGGTGAAGGGGCGTTAGGATGGCACTCACCCGCTTACGCGAGAAATACGATAGCGACGTTCGCCAGAAGCTGATCGAGAAGTTCGGTTATACGAACTTGCACCAGGTTCCCAAGCTGAACAAGGTCGTCATCAACATGTCGGTCGGCGAAGCGATCCAGAACTCGAAGGTTCTCGATACCGCGGTCAAGGAGCTGGAGACGATCGCGGGCCAGAAAGCCGTCATCACGAAGGCCAAGAAATCGATCGCGGCGTTCAAGCTGCGCGAAGGCATGTCGATCGGCGCCAAGGTGACGCTGCGCGGCGAGCGGATGTACGTCTTCCTCGACAAGCTGTTCAACATCGTGCTGCCGCGCATCCGCGACTTCCGCGGCCTCAACCGCAAGTCGTTCGACGGGCGTGGCAACTACAATCTCGGTCTGCGCGAGCAGATCGTGTTCCCCGAAATCAACTTCGACCGCGTCGACAAGATGCGCGGCATGGACATCGTCATCGTCACCACGGCGAAGAGCGATGAAGAGGCGACCGAATTTCTCACGCAGATGGGGCTCCCGCTGCAAAAGGAGCGCACGGCTAGTGGCTAAGACGTCCAGCATAGAAAAATCGAAGCGCACGCCGAAGTTCGCGGTGCGGCAACACAACCGTTGCCTGACCTGCGGGCGTCCGCGCGGGTATTACCGCAAGTTCGGGCTTTGCCGAATTTGTTTCCGTGAGAACGCGCACCGCGGGTTCATTCCGGGCATCGTGAAGGCGAGCTGGTGACCCCATGGGCGTGATTACCGATCCGATCGCCGACATGCTGACCCGCATTCGCAACGCCAATACCGCGAACCATCCGACGGTCGACATTCCGGCCTCGCGGATGAAGCTTGCGGTCGCCGAGATCCTCAAGGAAGAAGGCTTCATCCGCGCCTACGAGCAGGTCGCCGAAGGCCCGCAAGGGACGCTGCGCGTCACGCTCAAGTACGGCCCGGAAAAAGAGAAGGTCATCACGGGGCTGCGCCGCATCAGCCGGCCGGGCCTGCGCGTCTACACCGGGCGCGGCGAGATCCCGCGCGTGCTCGGCGGCCTGGGTCTGGTGATCATGTCGACGAGCAAGGGCATCATGTCCGGCAAACGCGCCAAGCGCGAAGGCTGCGGCGGCGAGGTGTTAGCTTATGTTTGGTAGCTGCTACTATGTCTAGAATTGGAAAGCTGCCGGTTTTGATTCCCGAGAAGGTCACCGTCGAAGTGACCGATTCGGTCGTGCACGTCAAGGGTCCCAAGGGCGAGCTTTCGCAGCACGTCCTGCCCGTCGTCGCGGTCAAGGTCGACGGCGCCAACGTCGTTGTCGAACGCAAAGGCGACACGAAGCCGCATCGAGCGGCGCACGGGTTGACCCGCACGCTCGTTGCCAACATGGTCGAGGGCGTCTCGAAGGGCTTCCGCAAGAGCCTGGAGATTCAGGGCGTCGGATACCGCGCCTCCAAGGCCGGTAACAACCTCAACTTGACGCTCGGCTACTCGCACCCGATCTCGTACGAAGCTCCGGACGGCATCGCGTTCGCGCTCGAAGGCACGACCAAGATCCATGTCGAGGGAATCGACAAGCAGCGCGTCGGGCAAGTGGCTGCGGAGATTCGCGACCTGCGCCCGCCCGAGCCCTACAAGGGCAAGGGCATCCGCTACGAAGGCGAAGTCGTGCGCAAGAAACTTGGTAAGGCCGGAAAGGCCGGGAAGAAATAATGCCGTCGCTCAGCCGAAATCTGCAGCGCGTCAAGCGCCACGCGCGCTTGCGGCGCAAGGTCGTCGGCACGGCCGAACGGCCTCGCCTGCAGATCCACCGTACCCTGCACCACATCTATGCGGCCGTCATCGACGACGTGCGCGGTCACACGTTGGTCGCCGCATCGACGCGCGAGAAGGATCTCGCGACGCTCGATTCGCGCACGAACTTGGCGGCGGCGCGCAAAGTCGGCGAGACGATCGGCAAGAAGGCCAAGGCCGCCGGCATCAACGCCGTGGTGTTCGACACCTCCGGCCTCAAGTATCACGGCCGCGTCGCGGCCTTAGCAGACGCGGCCCGCGAAGCGGGCTTGGAGTTTTGAAAATGCGTAGCATTTCTGGGGGCCCGCGCCGCAACGTCGGCGGGGGCGTGCAGCAGCAGTTTCGGCTCGATAGTGCCGAAAGTGCTGCGGAGCGCCAAGCTCCCGTGCAAGCTGGATGCGCAGCCTGCCGCACGCGCATGGATGCGCGTTGGTGCGGCCGCAACGTGGGGAGCTCATTAAATGCAATATAGAGGCGGTCGCGATCGCGACAATTCGGGAATCGAAGAGACGGTCGTGCGGGTCAACCGCGTGGCGAAGGTCGTCAAGGGCGGAAAGCGGTTCAGCTTTTCGGCCCTCGTCGTCGTCGGCGATCGCAAGGGCAAGGTCGGGTTTGCGATCGGCAAGGCCGGTGAAGTTCCCGAAGCGATCCGCAAGGGCGTCGAACAGGCCAAGAAGGCGATGATCGTCGTGCCGATGGTCGAGCGCACGATCCCGCATGAAGTGACGATGCAAGTCGGCGCGGGCAGAGTGTTCATGAAGCCGGCCGCGCCGGGAACCGGCGTGATCGCGGGCGGTCCGATGCGCGCGGTCCTGGAACTCGCCGGCATCCACGACATTCTAACGAAGTCGCTCGGCAGTTCTAATCCGATCAACGTCGTCCTGACCACCTACGAGGCGCTGCGTTCGCTCAGGACGGCCGAGACGGTCGCGAAGCTTCGCGAGAAGACCGTCGCCGAGCTGTACGCATAGAGGATCCAATGGCAGAAGCAAAGTCGACTCGCAAGAGATCTACCGCCAAGACCGCCGCCGCTCCGAAAAAGAAGGCGGCCTCCGGCGTCGCGCGCGGCGCCGGGCTCAAAACCGGTACGCCCAGCGTGACGCTCGCGACGCTGCGCGAAAACGCCGGGGCCCGCCCCAAGCGCGTCCGCATCGGGCGCGGCCACGGCTCGGGTATGGTCAAGACCGGTGGTGAGGGCGGTAAGGGTCAGACCGTGCGCTCGGGCGGCGGCAAGGGTCCGGCCTTCGAGGGCGGACAGACGCCCTGGGCGCGCCGGCTGCCGCACAAGCGCGGCTATTCGCAAAAGGGCCGCGATACCGGTCACTTCGGTTCGATCTACGCCGTCGTCAACATCGCGTCGCTGTCCGGCTGGGATCCGGCGGTCGAAGTTTCGCCGCAGTCGCTCGCCGAAAAGAAGCTCGTGACCAAGGGACTGGATGGCGTAAAGATTCTGGGCGGCACGAAAGCCGGCAAGACGCTCCCCCAGGGGCTGCGCTTCCGCGACGTCCTGTTTTCAGCGAGTGCGCGCGAGGCGCTCGGGGCCGCAGGCGCGGATTTCGGTGATGCCGGCGACGCAGCGGAGGCTCGAGCGTAGCGCTTGCTCGACAACCTTCGCGCCGCAATTCTCGTCCCGGACATTCGCAAGCGCGTCGGTTTCGTGCTGTTCGCGTTCGCTGCGTTTGTGTTCATGATTCACGTCCAGCTGCCGGACGTCGACGAGGCGCGCTGGCAGCAGATGCTGGCCGGCGGAACCTTCTATAATTTCCTGGGCTTCCTATCGGGCGGCGCGCTCCAAAAGCTCTCGATCATCGCGATGGGCATCACGCCCTACATCAACGCCTCGATCATCATGCAGCTGATGACGGTGGTCTTGCCGCAGCTCGAAGAGCTGGCCAAGAAAGGCGGCGAGGAAGGCCGCAAGAAGATCAGCCAGTACACCCGCTGGCTGACGATCGTGCTCGCGGTGGTGCAAGCGACCACGATGGCCCGCGCCATGAGCGTCAACGGCGTGTTCTACGATCCGTCGGTCTGGTTCATCGTATACGCGGTGATCGCGTTCGTCTCGGGAACCCTCTTCCTGATGTGGCTCGGGGAACAGATCACCGACAAGGGCATCGGCAACGGCGTCTCGCTGATCATCTTCGTCGGCATCGTGCTCCGGTATCCGACCTACGTCGCGCAGACCGTGCAAGCCGGACAGAAGGACGGGCTCAACGTGCTGGGCCTCGTCCTGTTCATTGCGATCGCGCTGCTGACGATCATCTCGATCATCTTTATGAACCAGGGCCAGCGCCGGATTCCGGTTCAGCAAGCGCGGCGCGTCGTTGGCCGCAAGATGTTCGCCGGCCGCTCCTCGTTCATTCCGCTGCGCCTCAACAACTCGGGCGTTATCTCGATCATCTTCGCGATCTCGATCCTGCTGCTGCCACAGCAGGCGCTCTCGTGGTTCCAGCATTCCACCACGGCGCCGGCCTACGCGCACTTCGGCTTCATCGAGGTCCCGACCAACATGACCGCGGTCTCGCTCGCCTTCCAGACCTACTTCAGCCCGAACAGCTTGCTCTACAACCTGGCCTACTTCGTCCTCGTCGTGATCTTCACGTTCTTCTATAGCTCGATCGTCGTCAACGTCCACGACGTCGCCGACAATCTCAAGAAAAGCGGTTCGTTCATCCCCGGTATTCGGCCCGGAGCGCCGACCGAAGAGTACATCCGCCGCATCCTGCTGCGGATAACGACGGTCGCCGCCGTCTACCTCGGCCTGCTCGCCGTCCTGCCCTCGACGCTGCAGCGCGGGCTGGGCGTAACGACGTTTTACCTCGGCTCGACCTCGCTCCTGATCGTCGTCGGCGTCGCCCTCGACACGATGACCCAGATCGAAGCCCGCCTCGCCATGCGCGACTACAAAGGCTTCATCAAGCGATGAGCCATTTTGGGGGCCCGCGCCGCAAGGTCGGCGCGGGGGCGTGCAGCAGCGTTTTCGGCGCGACAGTGCCGAAAGCGCAGCGGAGCGCCAAGCACCCCGCAACGTGGAGTGCTTTCTAAATGAGAGCTATGAGGCTCGTGTTTCTCGGGGCGCCGGGGGCGGGTAAGGGGACGCAGGCCAAAGCGTTCGAGGAAAAGTTCGGGCTTGCGCAGATTTCCACCGGCGACATCCTGCGCGCGAACGTCAAGAACGGATCGCCGCTCGGGCTTTCGGCGAAGTCCTACATGGATGCGGGCGGCCTCGTCCCCGACGACGTGATCATCGGGATGATGGAATCGGAGCTGGCGGGCCGCGACTCGTTCATCCTGGACGGCTTTCCGCGCACCGTCGGTCAAGCCGAAGCACTCGACGCACTGCTGCTCAAGCTCGGTAAGCCGCTGTCCGCGGTCGTCCAGTTCGATGCGGAGCGCTCGGCGCTGATCGCGCGGCTAACCGGCCGCTGGACCAATCCGCGCACGGGTCGCACCTATCACACGGCATTCAACCCGCCGCGAACGCCCGGCATCTGCGACGAGGACGGCGGGGACCTCGTGCAGCGCAAGGACGATACCTACGACGTCGTGGTCGAGCGCCTGGCAACCTACGACGAGAAAACGGCCCCGCTGGTCGACTATTACGCCCGTAAGGGCCTGCTCGTGCCGGTCGACGCGCTGAAGCCGATCGAAAGCGTGACGGCTGAAATTCTGGCGGGTATCGAAGCTCGCACCGGAGCCGGCGCCTCGTGATCACCATGAAATCGGCGCGCGAGATCGAGATCATGCGGCGCAGCGGCAAGATCACCTCGAGCGTCCTGGCCGAGTTGCTGCGTTCGGTCCGGCCCGGGATGACCTTGCGCGAGGTCGACCGGATGGCGGAGCGCGGCATCCGCGAGCGCGGCGGAATCCCGACCTTCAAGGGTTATCACGGTTTTCCGGCCTCGATCTGCGCTTCGGTCAACGAAGTGGTCGTGCACGGCATTCCGGGCGACCGCATCCTGGCCGAAGGCGACATTCTTTCGATCGATATCGGCACGACGTTCGAAGGCTACGTCTCGGATTCGGCCGCGACCGTGCCGGTCGGCAACGTCTCCGCGGCGGCCGAGCGGCTGATGCGGGTCACGCAGGAATGCCTGATGCTCGGCATCGCCCAAATGCAGAAGGGCAACCGCCTATCCGACATCGGCCACGCCGTCCAGCAGCATGCCGAGCGAAACGGCTACGGCGTGGTCCGGGCCCTCGTCGGCCACGGCGTCGGCAAGCAGATGCACGAGGAGCCGCAGGTCCCCAACTGGGGCGAAGCGGGGCGCGGGATCACGCTCAAACCGGGCCTGGTGCTGGCGATCGAGCCGATGATCACCGAGGGCGACTACGACGTTGAAACCCTCGGGGACGGCTGGACGGTCGTGACGGCGGATGGTAAGCTAGCGGCGCACTTCGAGCATACGATCGCCCTCACCGAGGACGGCCCGCGTATCCTGACCCTGCGCGAGCACGATTTCATGGAACTCGACGTCGCCCAATACCGCCCCAAGGAAGAAATAGCCGCGTGACCAGTTCTTATCGTTCTCATATCTACCCGGGGTCCCACGCCGCAACGTCGGCGTGGGGGCGTGTAGCTGCGTTTTCGGCGCAACGTGCCGAAAGCGCAGCGGAGCGCCAAGCACCCCGCAACGTGGGGTGCCTTTAAAGTGAAAGTTCGGCCGTCCGTTAAGCGCATTTGCGAGAAATGCATCATCATCCGTCGCGAAGGTAAGGTCCGCGTCATTTGCGAGGCCAACCCCAAGCACAAACAGGTTCAAGGTTAGAGGTAGGCTATGGCACGTATTTCGGGGATCGATCTGCCGCGCGAGAAGCGCATCGAGATCGGGCTTACCTACATCTATGGGATCGGGCTTCCGACGGCGCAGAAGATCTTGGCGCGCACGGGCATCGATCCGAACACGCGCGTCAAGAACCTCAGTGAGGACGAGGAGAAGAAGCTGCGCGACGCGATTGACGGCGCGGTCAAGGTCGAGGGTGATTTGCGTCGCGAGGTCGCCGGCCACATCAAGCGGCTGACCGACATCGGCTGCTATCGCGGCCTGCGGCATCGCCGCGGCTTGCCGGTGCGCGGCCAGCGCACGAAGACCAACGCTCGCACGCGCAAGGGTCCCAAGAAGACCGTGGGCGCGAAGAAAAAGGCAGCGGCCGCCGTCCCGAAAAAGTAGGGCCCGCGCTCGGAGCCGCCAGCTCCGTTAAGGCGCCGGCTTCGGCCGGACGATGACCCAAGTATGGGTTGCGTTCCTCACCTTCAAAAGCCGGCGGCAGTGCTCGCCTGCTTGCTGCTGGCCGCCTGCAGCGGCGGGAGCGGAAGCGGCAGTCCCGGCGGAAGGGCCACTACCGCCCCGGCGCCGGCCGATCTCTACATCGCCAACTACGGCGCGAACAACCTGGCGGTTTTTCCCGTCACGGCGAACGGTGACGTTGCGCCGGCGCAAACGGTCGCGGGCAACGGAACGGCGATGGCTTCCCCGATCGGGATCGCGCTCGACCAAACGGGAGATCTCGCGATTTCTCAGAGCCAGGCGAACGAGATCGCCGTGTACTCCACGCCTGCCGGCGGCGACGACCCCCCAACCCGCACGCTGGCGGGTTCGAACACGGGCCTGGATCTGCCCGCGGGCATCGCCTTCGACGCGAGCGGAGAATTGGCGGTCGCCAACAACAGCGCAGCGAGCATCACCATTTACGCGGCCGGTGCGAGCGGTAACGCGGCGCCCGTGCGCACGATCTCGGGCGCGGCGACGCAGCTCCAATTGCCGCTCGGGGTTGCCTTCGACCCGAGCGGCGATCTCTACGTCAGCAGCCCGCACGGCAATACGATCACCGTTTATGCTCCGCTCGCGAACGGCAACGTCGCGCCGATCAGAACGATCGCGGGCAGCGCGACTGGCCTGGCGAGCCCGTACGGCATCGCGCTCGATTCGAGCGGTAACCTCTATGTCGCGCTCGAGTCGGCCGGCGTAAACGTGTATGCGGCCGGCGCCGGCGGAAACGTCGCGCCGACGCGCACCATCGCCGGCAGCAGCACGGGGCTGTCGACGCCGACCGGCATCGCGCTCGATGCCTCGGGCAACATCTACGTGACGACGAACGGCAATCGGAGCGTCGTCGTTTTCGCGCCGTCGGCAAGCGGCAACGTCACGCCGCTGCGGACGATCGAGGGCGGCGCCACCGGCCTCGCAAACCCGCTCCTGCTCGCAATCGGCCGCTAGAGAGCGCGCTACTTCCTACTACCAGCCCAAACGTCTGGGATCGAAGTGGGCGCCAGGTCGCTGGGCGTGCGGTCCGGAACTCCGCGTGAAATCTTAAGAGAATCGCGGGCTGTTTGAGCGAAGACGACCAATCAACGGTTAACCTCCAAACGCGCCTGCACGCGGCGGTCGAACGTCGGGAATTCGAACTCCACGTTCAACCGATCGTCGACCTCGGGCTCTACTCGATCCACGCCGAGAAACCGGATGCGCTGCTGCGCTCGGTGCGCGGCGTCGAGGCGTTGCTGCGCTGGCGCGAAGGCGCGACGCTGCACACGCCGGGCGATTTTCTGGATGCGTTGGAATCAGACGAAGTCATGCACGAGGTCAACGATTGGATCGCCGCCGAGGCTTTTCGCATTGCGCGCGAATGGCGTGCGGAAGGCCTCGATCTCGAGATCTGGATCAACCTGTCGACGCGAGCACTGCTGCGGACCGATTTCGCCGACCGCCTCGGCCGGACTGCGGCGGCCGCCGAGGCCGATCCAAAGCGCTTCGTGATCGAGCTGACCGACGCGTCTTCGATCGCGGAGTACGAGCGGACCGCGGAGGTATTGGAGGCGGTTTCGCAACTGGGTTTTCGCGTCGCCATCGATGACTTCGGCGTCGGCGAATCGTCGCTCGCGCAGCAGCTGCGCTTGCCGATCGACATCTTGAAGATCGACGGCACGTTCATCGCCGACGTCGAGACCGATCAACCCGCCCGCCGGATCGTTACCGGGATCGTGGCCCTCGGCCGCAATTGCGGCCACGTGACCGTTGCCGAATGGGTCGAGACGCGCGAACAGTGCGAGTTCCTCATCGAGCAGGGTTGCGAACTCGCGCAAGGATACTATTTCTTGCCGCCGTTCGAGCCGAGCCAGGTGCTGCAGCTGCTCGGGCCGTCGTCGAGGGATTCCTAAGAGCTTCCCTTACAGCTTGGCAACCTCAGCGCGCACCTCGGCGTCGTCGCTCGTGGGCGTGTTCAAGAAGCTGTCGAGGATCTCGAGGCCCACGGCGGGCGCCGTCGCGCGCAGGCTGAGCGCGAGAACGTTTGCGTCGTTCCATTTCCGCGCGCCGGCCGCGGTCACCGCGTCGGCACAGAGCGCCGCGCGCACGCCTTCCACCTTATTGGCGGCAATCGAAATCCCGGTGCCCGTCCAGCAGCACACGATGCCCACGTCGGCGTGGCCCGCGGCGACCACGGCTCCGACGTCGCGGCCGATCGACGCCCACGCCGTCGAACCGCCGGCGAGCGACCCGAAGCGCGCGAGGCTGCAGCCACGCCGCTCGAGATCGGCAATCAGGGCGTCGGTCAGCGGGCCTGTCTCGTCGGCACCGATCGCAACTCGCATGTCAGCGCAGCTTCGCGCGAGCCTGGGCCACTCTTAGACTGGGGCGAGAGCCGCCCGCTTCGCGGCCAGCCGCTCTTCGAGAACGCCGTACCATTCGTCCATCCCGGCGCCGGTGCGGCAGGCGACTTCGATGATGCGGACCGCGGGTTGCACGCCGCGGATCGCACGGTGCGAGGCCTCGCGGTCGAAGCCGACCGCCTCGGCAATATCGGTCTTCGTGATCAGCGCGACCTGTGAGGTGTTGAAGGCCAGCGGATACTTCAGCGGCTTATCTTCGCCCTCGGTGACGGCGGTCAAGGCGACCCGCAGGTCCTCGCCCAAGTCGTATTCGGCCGGGCAAATCAGGTTGCCGACATTTTCGATGAACAGGATATCGAGCGGCAGCGCTTCCCAGCCGGCCAGCGCCTTGCCGATCATGTCGGCGTCCAAGCGGCACTCTGCCGCCGTGGTGATCTGGCGGACCGGCGCCCCGCTGCGCTCGAGGCGCTCGGCGTCGTTGCGCGTCGCTTGATCACCGACCAGGGCGCCGACGCGGTACCTTCGGGCGAAGTGGCCGAGGGTCGCTTCCAGCAGCGTCGTCTTGCCCGAACCCGGGCTCGAAAGCAGGTTTACGACCAAGGTCTGGGAGGCCGCGAAACGCTCGCGAAGAGTTCGGGCCAGGGCGTCGTTCTTGCGCAGCACGTTCTGCTGGATTTCGATGACGCGCATTTTCAAGAGACCACCTCCAGAGCGACGAGTTCGAGTTCGCGTCCGTGGACGATCGAGGGAGCGGAAGCCCCGCATACGCTGCAGATCAGAGCGCCGCCTTCAACCGGCGCGCGCTCCTGCTCGCAGCGCGAGCAGAAAACGGCGACCTCGATGTCCTCTATGTGCAATTCGGCGTTAGATGCAACCGTGTCGACGCGTGCCAGATCCCAGGCGAACGCGAGCGCGTCGCGAGCGATCCCGCTCAAGCGTCCCACGCGCAAGCGAACGGTCACAACGCTGGCAGCGCGCTCGCGCGCCGCGACTTCGCCGATCTCGTCGAGCAACGACATCGCGACCGACAGTTCGTGCATGGAAATGGTTCCCGTTCGCAAGAAAGGCGGTCCCGGGAACGCCCCCTTGCGGAACTTTGCTTCAAGGTGTAGGTTTTGTCGGAGTATACATTGATTTCGCCCCGCTTGCCATAAACGGACCAAACTGCAAATCTGGCCGCATCCGCGCGAGAGGAGCTTTCATGGCGGACACTGTCGTCAACGTCCTCTGGATTCCCGCCGGCTTGAGCTGCGACGGCGATTCCGTCGCGCTGACCAATGCGTCTCAGCCCGCAATCGAGGAAATCGCGCTGGGCGCCCTGCCTGGCCTTCCCAACGTCAAATTCCACTGGCCGCTGATCGAGTACAGCCTCGGTGGGGCGGAATTCTTGGCGGCGTTCTTCAAAGCCGAGCGCGGCGAACTCGATCCATTCGTTCTGGTCGTCGAGGGATCGATTGCGAACGAGCAACTCGCGGGCGAGGGTTACTTTACCGGCTTCGGTAACGAGCCCGGCACCGATCAGCCCCGTACGTTCAGTGCCTGGATCGATGCGCTCGCGCCCAAGGCGTGGGCGGTCCTCGCGGTCGGCACCTGCGCGACCTACGGCGGAATCCACGCCATGTCCGGCAATCCGACCGGCGCCATGGGGATCCTCGATTATCTGGGCTGGGAATGGAAGTCGAAGTTCGGCATTCCCGTCGTCTGCGTGCCGGGTTGCCCGATTCAGCCGGACAACCTGTCGGAGACGATTCTGTATTTGCTCTGGCAGGCCGCGGGCATCGCGCCGATGATCCCCCTCGACGAGGCCGGGCGTCCGACGTGGCTCTTCGGGCACACGGTGCACGAAGGCTGCGATCGCGCCGGCTACTACGAGCAAGGCGATTTCGCGGCCGAGTACGACTCGCCGAAATGCCTGGTGAAGCTCGGCTGCTGGGGCCCGGTCGTCAAGTGCAACGTTCCCAAACGAGGCTGGACCGGCGGCGTGGGCGGTTGCCCGAACGTCGGCGGCATTTGCATCGGCTGCACGATGCCGGGCTTCCCGGATAAGTTCATGCCGTTCATGGACGAGCCGCCCGGCGGCAAGGTCAGCTCAGCGGTCAGTACGGTGTACGGCGGCATGGTGAAGACGCTCCGAAACTTCACGATGAACACGCTGGACAAAGAACCGAAGTGGCGCCACAATCGCCCGCAACTCACGACCGGTTATCGCCCCGTCAAATAGCGCTCGCCCCCGCGCTCCGTTTCGTCGCACGCTGCTTTCGATGAGGTGCCCCTGACTATGGCAATTAAAGACCTCCCCGGCGCACAGACCACGACCAGCGGGAAGAACCTGGTCGAGATGTCGTGGGATCCGATCACTCGGATCGTCGGCAGCCTTGGGATCTACACCAAGATCGATTTCAAGGAAAAGGTCGTTGCGGAGTGCCACAGTACGTCCTCGATCTTCCGCGGCTACTCGATCTTCATGAAAGGCAAGGATCCGCGCGACGCGCATTTCATAACCTCGCGCATCTGTGGGATCTGCGGCGATAACCACTGCGTTTGCGCTGTCTACGCGCAGAACATGGCGTTCGGCGTGCGCCCGCCGGCACTCGGCGAGTGGATCACCAACCTCGGCGAGGCCGCCGAGTACATGTTCGACCACAACATCTTCCAGGAAAACCTGGTCGGGGTCGACTTCTGCGAACAGATGGTTCGCGAGACGAACCCCTCGGTCTGGGAGAAAGCCAAGGCCAAGCCGGCGCCCAACGCGCACATCCACGGCTATAAGACGATCGCCGACATCATGACGGCGCTCAATCCGTTTACGGGTGACTTCTATCGCCAAGCGCTGGTCATCAGCCGCTATACGCGTGAGATGTTCTGCCTCATGGAAGGCAAGCACGTTCACCCCTCGACGCTGTATCCGGGCGGCACGGGCACCGTCGCTACCAACCAGTTGCTCACCGACTACTACTCGCGCTTGATGCGCTACATCGAGTACATGAAGGTCTGCGTGCCGCTGCACGACGACCTGTTCGATTTCTTCTACGAGGCGCTACCGGGCTACGAGAAAGTCGGACAGCGCCGGATTCTGCTCGGCTGTTGGGGCGCCTTTCAGGATCCCGATCACTGCGACTTCCAGTACCGGAACATGACGCATTGGGGCCGCAAGATGTTCGTCACGCCGGGCGTCGTCGTCGATGGCAAACTGGTCACGAACGACCTCGTGCAGATCAACCTCGGCATTCGGATTCTGCTGGGCCATTCGTATTACAACGATTGGGAAAACGAAGAGATCTTCATGGAGAAGGATCCGCTCGGCAATCCGATCGATCGGCGCCATCCCTGGAACCAGACGACGCTGCCCACGCCCAAGAAGCGCAACTTCGACGGTCAGTACAGCTGGGTTATGTCGCCGCGCTGGTACGACGGTAAGGATCACCTCGCGCTCGATACGGGCGGCGGAGCGCTCGCACGGATGTGGGCGACGGCCCTTTCGGGCCTGGTCGACATGGGCTACGTCAAGGCGACGGGCAACAGCGTCATCATCAACTTGCCCAAGAGCGTGCTCTCGGGTCCGGTGACCTTCGAGTGGAAGTGCCCGAAGTGGTCGAACGCGATCGAACGCGACCGCGCCCGTACCTACTTCCAAGCGTACGCGGCCGGCGCGGCGCTGTATTTCCTCGACAAGGCCTTCGAAGAGCTGCGCGGCGGACGCACCCGGACGTGGGAACCGTTCACCGTTCCCGATGAGGGCTTCGGCTGCGGCTTCACGGAAGCGGTCCGGGGCGTGCTCTCGCACCACGTGATCATTCGCGACGGCAAGATCGCGAACTATCATCCCTACCCGCCGACTCCCTGGAACGCAAACCCGCGCGACAAGTACGGCACGCCCGGTCCCTATGAGGACGCCGTGCAAAACACGCCGATCTTCGAAGAGAACGGGCCGGATTCGTTCAAGGGGATCGACATCATGCGCGCCGTTCGCAGCTTCGATCCGTGTCTTCCCTGCGGCGTCCACATGTATCTCGGAAACGGCAGGACGATCGAGACCATGCACTCGCCGCTCGCGCCCTTCGGATAGGGCCGCGATGGGGGAACGCCGAGCAGAGGCGACGACGAACCGGGTCGAGAGCCTCCTGCGTGAGGTCGGCGTTCAACCTTCCGTGGAACGCGCCGCGGAGAAGGCTGAGGAACTGACGCGCGCGCTCGTCGAATTCTACGGCGACGGCCTGGGGCGAGTGCTCGAGATCGTCCACGAGGCGTCCGGCGATCGATCCGAGACGATCTTCGACGCACTCTGCCAGGACCGCTTCGTCGAAAGCCTCCTCGCATTGCACGGCCTGCACCCGCTTTCGTTGGAGGACCGGGTGCGAGCCGCGCTCGATGCCGTCCGGCCGTACCTCGAATCGCACGAAGGCGATATCGAGCTGGAACGGGTCGAGGGCAGCATCGCGTTCGTCAGAATGGGCGGCAGTTGCGACGGCTGCCCCTCCTCCGCGGCGACGCTGAAACACGGCGTCGAGAAGGCCATTTTCGAGAAGGTACCGGAGATCGACGAAGTCCGGGCTACCGGCGCGGAGCCGAAGCCGAAACCGCAGCTCTCGACGCTGCGGATGGAAAGCGAATGGGTCGCTCTCGGCGACGTAGCCCCGCAAGCCGACGACGGCGTCGCGCATTTGATCTTGTCCGGCACACCGGTCCTGCTCGCGCAACGCGACGAGTTCGTGTACGCCTATCGCGATCGCTGCCCGGCCTGCACCAACGCCTTCCGGGACGCGCGCCTGGATTGGCCGCTTTTGAGCTGTTCGTGCGGCAAGCGCTACGATCTCGTCCGCGCGGGGCGCTCCGAAGGCGATACCAGCCTCTTTGCCGAGCCATTTCCGCTGGTGCGAGATGGCGACCGGGTCCGCGTCGCAATCCCACTCGGGGCGTAGCGGGGTGTCGCTCGAGACGCGTTCGGACTTCACCGCGCTGCAAAAGCTGTTGCGCAAGCCCGTGCCCGCGGCTCCCGGCGAGCGCTGCGATTTCTGTGCCGTACCGGTCGGCGAGAAGCACTCACACCTGATCGATCTGCGGGCGCGCCGCATCATGTGCGGCTGCCGGCCGTGCACGCTGACCTTCGAGCCCCAAGGAGCCGCCGGCGGCCGCTATAAGGTCATCCCGGACCGCTATAAGAAGATCGAGGACCTGTCCCTCGGAGACGATGCTTGGGACGCCTTGCAGATCCCGATCGGCCTCGCGTTTTTCTTCTACAATTCGATCGACAAGAAGCTGGGCGCGTTCTACCCGGGCCCGGCCGGTGCGACGGAGTCGGAACTGCCGCTCGGCGAGTGGCAGGCGCTGATCGGCGATCACCCGCTATTGTCCACCTTGGCCGCCGACGTCGAGGCGATCCTGATCCGTCGCAGGGGCGCGAAGACGGATGTCTACCTGGTTCCGGTCGATGCGGCCTACGAGCTGGTCGGCTTGATTCGCACCGGCTGGCGCGGCTTCGACGGCGGCGCGGAGGTGAAGGCCAAGATCGACGCCTACTTCGAACGGATCGAGCAACGCGCGTGAGCGAGCTGTCGTTTTCAGTCCTCGATTCGTATCCGTTGCCGTATGCGATCTCGCCCTCACTCGGGCTCAAGATGCGCGTCGCCGAAACGACCGGCGCCCGCGTTCACACGATCGCTTTGCGCGCGCAGGTGCAGATCGAGCCGCAGAAGCGGCGCTACAGCAGCGAGGAGACGGACGGTCTGGTCGATCTTTTCGGTACGCTCGATCGCTACGGCGACACGCTCAAATCGATGCTCTGGACTCACGTCTCGACGATGGTGCTCGGGTTTTCGGGCGAGAAAGAGTTCGAGATCCAAATCCCCTGCAGCTACGATTTCGAGGTCGCGGCGCATAAGTATTTGGCGGCGCTCAAAGACGGCGAGATCCCGATGATATTGCTGTTCAGCGGGACCGTCTACACGGAGGGCGAGCGCGGCGTGGCGGCCGAGATGATGTCGTGGTCGTGCGAGGCGCGCCATCGGCTGCCGGTATCGGTCTGGAGAGCCGCGATGGACGCGCACTTTCCGAATAGCGCCTGGATCCGGATCAATCGCGACGCGTTTGCCGAGCTTGACCGGTTCCGTATTTCCGAGAGTATTCCGACTTGGGACGCAACGATCGAGCGGCTCTGCGACATCGCGGCTCGGAAGACCGGCCCGTGACGGCCCAATTCGCGGCCGCCCGCGGCATCGCCAACGCCATCCTCTACGAAGGTTATTTGCTGTATCCGTACACGGCTTCCGCGTCGAAGAACAAGATGCGCTGGCAGTTCGGGGTCGTCGTTCCGAAAGCGTACGAAGCTGCCGGGACGGGAGAACACGGCGACCAGCAAACGGAGATTCTGTTCGACGCTACCGCCACAACGCGCATCGACGTCCTGGTGCGCTTTCTGCACGTCGAGGCGCGGATCGTCGAAGCGCTGCGGGGCGATGCGTTCGTCGAGGTTCCGGCGCTCGAGCTATGCGGAACGAAGCACCTCACTTTCGACGAGACCGTCGAATGTGAAGTCGCGCTGCGGCTCGACCTTGCGGCCGGGAATCACGCCGCGACGCCGGTGCGTTTCGGAGCAAGCCTGAGCGTCGAGGAATTGCACGATGCCGGCGGCGCGCTCGCCGGCCGGATCGTGCGCCGGCGCTGGCCGCTCGCGGGCACGCTCGCTATCTCGGCGGCCGCGGCCGGCGAGAACGGGGCCTTGCGTAAGCTGCAGGTTCGCCTCGAGAACCATTCCGGCGTCGTTCCCGCGAAGGAGCGTGGCGAGGTGTTGCGCACGGCTTTCATCTCGGCGCACTCGCTGCTCTCGATCGAAAACGGCGCGTTCCTTTCGCCGGTCGACCCGCCGGCGTACGCCGCGACCGCGACCGAGACGCTCGGGAACCGGCAGACCTGGCCCGTTCTGATGGGCGATGCGGCACTCGACCCGCAGCGTTCCCCACTCGCGCTTTCCTCGCCGATCGTGCTCGGCGATTTTCCCGAACTCGGAAAGAAGACCCAGAGCGATGCTTTCGACGCGACCGAAATCGACGAGTTGCTGACCCTGAGCGTGCTGTCGATGTCCGACGCGGAACGCTCGGAAGCGCGAGCGACCGATCCCCGCGCCCGTGCGATCGTCGATCGCGCCGAGCGGTTCGGCGCCGGCGACGTCGCGCGCTTGCACTTCGGCGAATTGTCGCGCTTCCCAGCGGACGACCCGCGGTTCGAGCGACGCGGCGTCGATCCGCGCTCGCGCGAACTGCCCGATTTTGGCAACGATCCGTTCGCCGCCGCGGACGTCGAGGGTTTACGCGGCGGCGAGGTCGACCCGTTCGAGCCGTTGCCTCCGGCGAGTGTCGTCGTGAACGGCATACCGATCGAGAAGGGTTCGGTCGTCAGGTTGAGCCCGAAGCGCCGCGCGGACGCGTGGGATACGTTCCTCGCCGGTAAGACCGCGACGGTTCGTGCCATCCATCAAGATCTCGAAGACAAGATCTACGTGGCGGTAACCGTCGACGACGACCCGGCGAGCGATCTGCACGATTGGTACGGCCGCTCGTTCTTCTTCGAGCCGGATGAAGTCGAACCGCTCGAGGCAGCGACGTGAAGCCGCGAATCCTGGTCGCCGGGGTCGGCAATATCTTTTTCAGCGACGACGGTTTCGGTCCCGAGGTCCTGCGCCGGCTGCTGGCAGAGAAGCCGATCGAACACGCGCACGTCGAGGACTACGGCATTCGCGGCTTGCACCTGGCGTACGAACTGTTGAACGGCTACGAGGCGGCGGTTCTGGTGGACGCCGTGCCGCGCAACGATGCGCCTGGAACCCTGTACGTGATCGAACCGTCGGCTCCAACCGAAGTGGGCGCCCCCGACGCCCACCGCATGGATCTGTCCAACGTCTTTGCCTTCCTGCGCATGCTCGGCGGCCAAGCTCCGCCGATAACGATCGTCGGTTGCGAGCCTGCGACGGTCGAAGAGGGGATTGGGCTCTCGCCTGCCGTGGCGAACGCGGTCGAATCGGCGCTTCCGCTCGTGCGGCGCGTCGTCAACGATGTTCTCTCCAGAAAGGAAACCCCGTGGTCAGAGGCATTATCCTAGGCGGCCTCGCGTTCGTCGCCGTGTTCGCGGCCGAACGCCAATTCGAAAACCTCAGCAAGGACATCGATCGCTACAACAGTCTGCGCGAGATGTCCGGCGAGTCGTCCTTCTTTAAGCAAGCGCTCAAATCGGGGCTGGATCTGCTCTCCTCGTTTGGTGGTTCGGGCGGCGGCGACGGGTTAAGCTTCTTTGCAGCGATGCAACAGGACGTCGTGCGCTATGCCCGCATCTCAGCAATGTAAATTCAGCGTGGCGTCCTCGTCATCGGCGCTGAGCTTCGACGGCCAGAGCACGCTGCATGCCGTGCACGGCACGGGATCACAACTGACGGGACAGGTCGTGGCGTCGGTCGAGGACGGCACGCTGGTCCTCGACCCGCCGCCGGCGATGCACGTCGAGTTTCCGGTCGAGCGCTTGACATCGGGGAACGCGTTGCAGGATCGAGAGACCTGGAAGCTGCTCGACTCCAAGCGCAGCCCGACGATCGCGGCGGACCTGCGCGGCTTAACACGGGGCGAAGGGGCCACCTACCATGCCACCGGCGACATCACGCTGGCCGGGCGCAAGAAGAGTTACGAAGGGGACCTGACGATCAAGACCGACCCGGACCGCCTCGTCGTCGACGGCTCGCTCGTCGTCGACATCCGCGATTTCGGTCTGCAGCCGCCAAGGCTTCTCATGATGACCGTCCAACCTCAAGTGACGGTTAAATTGCATCTCGTCGCCGTGCTCGATTCGAGTAGTTAAAGTATGTGCCTTGCAATTCCAGGCCAGATCGTTGAACTCCACGCCGACCAGCCGTTGCTGGCCAAAGTCGACGTCGGTGGCGTGCGGCGCAACGTCAACGTGGGCTTGCTCGAGGAAGCGCTCGCGCCCGGCGACTGGATTCTGATCCACGTCGGCTTCGCGCTCAGTAAGATCGGCGAAAAAGAGGCCGCCGAGCAACTGCAGATGCTCAAGGCAATGGGTGAAGACGAACTGGCGATGGAGGAAGTGCGCGGCTATTCCTTCGCCGAGCAGTACGCGGCGCCGCCGTGAAATACGTCGACGAGTACCGCGACCCGGTCCTGATCGGCAACGTGGCGCGCGAGATCCACACTGCGGTCGACGCCGCCCGAACCTATCGGATCATGGAGGTTTGCGGCGGTCACACGCATTCGATCTACCGCCACGGTCTGCGGGACGTGCTGCCGGCGAACATCGAACTCGTCCATGGTCCGGGCTGCCCCGTCTGCGTGTTGCCGACCGGGCGTGTCGACGACGGCCTTTCGATCGCTCGCCACCCCGCTACGATTCTGTGCTGCTTCGGCGACATGATGCGCGTGCCGGGAACCAAAGGCACGCCGCTCGAGCTAAAGGCACAAGGCGCGGACATTCGGATGGTGTATTCGCCGCTCGATGCGGTACGGCTGGCGCAGGAGAACCCCGACAAGAACGTCTGCTTCTTCGCGATCGGCTTCGAGACCACGGCTCCATCGACCGCGCTGACGATCTTGCGCGCTCGAGCGCTCGGCCTGCGAAACTTCACGGTCTTCGCGAACCACGTCACGATCGTTCCCGCCATGCGCGCGATCCTGGATTCGCCCGATATGCGGCTCGACGGCTTCGTCGGCCCGGGCCACGTGGCGACGGTGACGGGCTGCCGTCCCTATGAGTTCATCGCGGCCGAGTATCACAAGCCCGTCGTCGTGTCGGGCTTCGAGCCGCTCGACATTCTCGAAGCCATTTTGATGCTCGTGCGCCAACTGCATGCCGGCGAGGCGAAAGTCGAAAATCAGTACCGGCGCATCGTTCCGTACGAGGGCAACCCCGCCGCGCTGCGAGCGCTCGCGCAGGTCTTCGTGCTGCGGCCGTATTTCGAGTGGCGGGGCCTGGGCTTCATTTCGCAGTCGGCGCTAGCGATTCGGCCGGAACTTGCCGCCTTCGATGCCGAGGTGCAGTTCGAGTTGCCCGGCGTGCGCGTGACGGACCCCAAAGCCGCGCAGTGCGGCGAGGTGCTCAAGGGGGTTCTCAAGCCGGCGCAGTGCAAGCTTTTTGGCAAAGAATGCAACCCGGAACGGCCGGTCGGCGCGCTGATGGTCTCGAGCGAAGGCGCCTGTGCCGCGCACTATCGTTACGCGAGCCGAACCGAAGCGCTCGAAGTTTAAGCGTGTAGTGCGCTTCACCGACGCGCACATCGAGATGGCGCACGGCGCGGGCGGAAAGGCCTCGCGGCGCCTCGTCGAGGGCTTGATCGCGCCGGCCTTCGCGAACGCGGCGCTCGCCCCGCTCTCGGATGCCGCCGTGCTGTCGCTCGGGGGCACGCGCGTGGCGACGACGGCCGACGGCTACGTCGTTCGCCCCTTACGGTTCAACGGCGGATCGATCGGCGAACTCGCCGTCAACGGAACGCTCAACGACCTGGCGGTCTCCGGCGCGCGAGCGCACGCGCTGATGGCGAGCTTCGTCCTCGAAGCGGGCTTGCCGAGCGAGGCGTTGCGCGCGGAAGTCGAGGCGATGGCCGCGGCGGCGCAGCGCGCAGGCGTGCCGATCGTCGGCGGCGACACCAAGGTCGTCGAGCATGGCAAATGCGACGGGATGTACGTGACGACGTTCGGTATCGGCGAGGTCGATCCGCGCGCGCAGCTGGACCCGCGCTCGGTGAAACCGGGCGACCGCGTGCTGCTGAGCGGACCGATCGGCGATCACGGGATCACGATCTTGCTCGCGCGCGGCGAATTGGAACTCGAATCGGAGGTCAGTTCCGACACGCGACCGGTCTGGCCGTTTGTCGAGGCCCTGTTGCGGACCTGTCAGGAAGGCGTGCGCTGGATGCGTGACCCGACCCGTGGCGGCGTCGCCACTTCGCTCAACGAACTCGTGCGGGACTGCGGTTTGGCGATCGCGCTGCACGAAGAAGATCTGCCGATCAATCCGCAGGTTCGCGGTGCCTGCGAGCTGCTGGGCCTCGACCCGTTGCACATCGCAAACGAGGGCCAGTTTTTGGCCGTGCTGGCCCCCAGCGACGCCGAGCGCGGTCTTGCGGCGGTTCGTGCAGTACCGGGCGGAGAGCGTGCCACGATCGTCGGCGAGGTACGCGAGAAGCCGGTCCGAACGGTACTCGGTGTGATGCCGTACGGGGGAACGCGGACGATCGACATGCTGGTCGGAGATCCGCTGCCGCGCATATGCTGACCGATCGACCCGGTGCCGGCGCGCCGCCCCTCGAGGCGTACGTCGCCGAGAGCGTTCGCGAACGCAACGCGATCATGCGGGAGTTCTTCGCGCGAGAGGCCGGGCGGTTGACGGCGGGCTCGGCCGAGATGGCCGAGCGTTTCGAACGCGGGGGCCGCTTGTTCGCCTTCGGGCGCGGCCCGTATTCGACCGATGCGGCGCATCTTTCGGTCGAGTTCGTGCACCCGGTCATCGTCGGAAAGAGAGCGCTCCCGGCGGTCGATGCCGGCCTCGCTGTCGAAGCGATGCTCGCCCAACTCGCGACGCCGAACGACATCGCGATCGCGCTTGGGCCGCCCGAAGGCGATCCCGAGATGCTTGCCGTGCTGGCCCGCGCACGCGAACGCGGCCTGCTGACCTTTGCCCTTCCCGGGAACTCCGCCGACGCCGCCTTTGCGTTCGCGGCTCCGACCCTCGACGTTGCGGTCCATCAAGAACTGTTCGAACTGCTCGGTCACTCGCTGTACGAGACCGTGCAGGTCTTCCTCGAGCATCGCAGCCACGCGACCGAAGGCGGTGCGGCCGGCTTCCTGTATCCGTTCCTCGGCAGCGCCGGCAATACGCCGCTCGACCTGGCCTCGGTCGCTGCGTCGATCGTTGCCAAGGCCGCGGACGGCGAGGCTTTGCGCGAGCGGGTCGCACAGACGCAGGCCGGCGCCATCGCCCGAGCCGCTCGCGCAATCGCCCAGCGCTTGCGCGCCGGCGGCCGCATCCTCGCTTTCGGCAACGGCGGCTCGGCCACCGACGCGACTGATTTCGTGCTCGATTGCTTGGATGCGACCGACGGCAGTCCGATTCCGGCGCTGTCGCTGGCGGCGGAGCCCGCGATCCTGACGGCGATCGGCAACGATGTCGGTTTGGAGTTGGTTTTCGCGCGCCAGATCATCGCGCAGTCACGTCCCGGCGACGTCGCGTTCGCTTTCTCGACCAGCGGCGGGTCGAAGAACGTCGTCGCCGCCCTGGGCGAAGCGCGGGCGCGCGGCCTGTTGACGGTAGCGCTGCTCGGCTACGATGGCGGCGAGATCGCACGGCGCGGCCTTGCCGATCACACGCTCGTGGTGGAATCCGATTACGTTCCGCGCATTCAGGAGGCGCAGGCCACGATCTATCACGTCCTGCGGCGGACCGTGGACTTGGTGCGCGATGGCGCTTGAACTGTACGGCACGAAGAGTTGCCCCTACACGGCGGAGTTGCGCGACGAACTGGAATTCAAGGGCTCCGAGTTCGTCGAGTACGACGTCGAAAGCGACCCCGCCGCGAACCGCCGTCTGGCGGAGTTACGCGGCGGCGCGACCGGGGTACCGGTGCTGGTCGAAGACGGCCGGGTCGTGCAGATCGGCATGAACGGCCGCTCGTGCTACGTCACGCTCGGATAATTCGGGTTCGCGGGATCGTCCAAGGCGTCGGCTTTCGACCGTTCGCCTATCGTTTGGCACGGCGCTTCGACCTCGCCGGCTGGGTGAAGAACGGTGCCGAAGGGGTCGAGATTCACGTCGAGGGTTTCGAGCTGGACATCGACGCGTTCGCGCGCGCGCTCGTGGCCGAAGCGCCGCCTGCGGCGCGCATCGCGTCGACCGACAGCCGCGACGTCCCGTGCGAAGCGTACGCTGCGTTCGACATTCGCGAGAGCGAGTCGCAGGGCCGGCCGACCGTTCGGATTTCGCCCGATTTGGCGACCTGCGCCGCGTGCTTGCGCGAGTTGTTCGATCCGGCCGACCGGCGTTATCGCTACCCGTACATCAACTGCACCGATTGCGGACCGCGCTATAGCATCGTTACGGCTCTGCCTTACGATCGGCCGTTTACGACGATGGCGGAATGGCCCATGTGCGAGGCCTGCGCGCGCGAATACCACGACCCGCTCGATCGGCGCTTTCACGCCCAGCCGGTGGCGTGTCCAGCCTGCGGGCCCAGCTACGTGTTCGAACGCGAAGGCGCGCCCGGCGTTCGCGGCTACGATGCGATCGTGGCGGCGGCGGCGGCGTTGCACGCGGGCAAGATCGTCGCGATCAAGGGAATCGGAGGCTATCTGCTTGCCTGCGATCCGGCGAACGGCGCGGCCGTCACGGCCTTGCGCGAGCGGAAGTATCGCAAAGAACGGCCGTTTGCGCTGCTGGCGCGCGATCTCGAGACGGCCTGCGACCTCGTGTCGCTCGATCGGGCCGGCAAGGACCTGATCGCGTCGACGGCACGCCCGATCGTGCTGGCCGGCGCGCGCGTTTGCTTCGACGGAGTCGCCCCCGGCAATCGCGAGCTTGGCGTGATGCTGCCCAGCGCGCCGCTGCACCACCTGTTGTTCGAGGCCGGCTGTCCGCGGGCGATCGTCGCGACGAGCGCCAACCGCTCCAACGAACCGATCGCCTACGAGGACGACCAGGCGCTCGGGTCGCTGCGAGGGATCGCCGACGCGTTCTTGATCGGCGAACGCAAGATCGCGCGCCGCATCGACGACTCGGTCACGCGGGTCGCCGGTGGAGCGCCCGCCGTCTACCGGTTCGCGCGTGGTTACGCGCCCGCAGCCGTCGCGAGGGTGCCGGCCAGGTGTCCGATCATCGCCGTCGGTGCCGATCTCAAGAATGCGATCGCGCTCGCGGTCGACGGCCAGGTGTTCGTAAGCCAGCATATCGGCGACCTCGAACACCGCTCGGCGCGCGAGGCCTGCGAGGCGACGATCGCGGATTTGTGCGCGACGTACGAGGTGGCCCTGGCGGAAGCGCTCGTCGTGCACGACGCGCACCCGGAATACGTCTCCACCACGATCGCCCGCAGCCTGTCGGAACAGACGCTAGCCATCCAGCACCACCGGGCGCACATCGCGAGCGTCGTTGCCGAACGCGAAGCCTGGGACACGCGGGTCGTCGGGTTCGCGTTCGACGGAACGGGCTTCGGCGACGACGGTACGATCTGGGGCGGCGAGATGTTCGAAGGCAGCGCGGCGCAGGGCTTCACTCGCATCGCGCACCTGCGCACGGCCGTGCTGCCGGGCGGCGATGCGGCGGCGCGCTTCCCGGTTCAGGCCGCGGCCGGCTTCCTTTGGGAGATCGACGATCTGCCCGACCTGCGTGGCGAGCCGTTCGCGCTCGGGGCGCGCTACGGCGAAGCGCGGCAACTCGTGGCCCGCAACGTGCGCTGCTTCGCGACGACGTCGATGGGCCGGCTGTTCGACACGGTCGCCGCGCTGCTCGGCTTCACCCGCGAGATTACGTTCGAAGCGCAGGCGGCGCTGTGGCTCGAACACCTCGCAGCTGGGTCCAGCGTTGCCGCCGACTATCAGTTCGAATTGGTCGACGGTGCGTTCGATTATCGCCCGCTGCTGCGAGCGATCGCCTGGGACCGGCTGCGCGGCCGGGATCCGGGTTGGATCGCGGCCGGTTTCCACCGTGCGATCGTGCAGATGGTGCTCTCGGCCGCGGAGTCCTATCGGCATCGCCCCGTCGTCTGTTCGGGCGGCGTCTTCGCGAACCGCATCCTGGGGGACGAACTGCGCGCCGCCCTCGACGAGCGCGCCTGGTTCAACGCGATCGTGCCGCCGAACGACGGCGGCATTTGCCTGGGGCAGGCGGCCCTCGCGGCCTTGCACGCCGGCCGATCGTAGCGGGCGAAGCCTTTGTCATTGTGAGGCAACCGCATCTACCGCGAACTCGTTTCCCGTCAACGAGATCGCGGCGCTGCTCGACGGCCTGTTCGTCGCGTACGCGCGCCAACGTACGCGGGGCGAAACGTTCGGCGACTACTGTCAGCGCGCGGAGTTGGACCAGCCGCGTGCCGGCGAAGCGGTGCCGGCTTAACTCAGAAGGGGGTACCTTCAGCCGATACACTTAGCATGGTTGCTCGCAATGTGCGACGGCTGGTGCTCTACGTCACACTTTGCTGCTCTCGCTTGAACCGTCTCGACGTTCTGAGCCTGATCGCGCTGCTCGGTCTCGCGGCAATCATGATCTATTCGAGCGCGGTTGCTTTTGAGTCCACTCGCACAGCGACTCGAGCATTGAATAGCGCGGTCAGCGCCGAGGCCGTAGATGCGAGCCTGCGGACCGCACGCTATGCGGTCGCCTCTGAAGAGTCCCTCAACCGCAAGTACCGTCTCGAGCCTGGGAAAGGCGTGGCTGCCGCCCATCGCGCGAGCGCGGACTCACTCGCCGGGGCGTTGCTCGCGGCGCGCAATCTCGGCGACGCAACCGATCGCGCAGTTCTCGACGACGCTCTGCGGGATCAGAACTCATATCTTGCCGGCACGAGCAAGATGTACGCAGCTGTCGATCGCCACGATGCCCGGACCGCACTCGCTCTGGACCGGACCGCCGTGGATCCCGTTTTTCATCGTATCGAACGCGCGGTCGGGGAGCGTGCCGAGGCGCACGAAATGTTAGCCGAAACTGCCATTTTCCACCTCCGCGAAACGCAGCGGCGAACAATCGCTATGACGATCTCGCTATCGGCCCTCCGGCTACTGTCTCTTGGGATCTTTGTGTTCGTTTTGATCACGTATCAGCGGCGATTGAAGGCATCCTATCAAAATGCCATCGACGAGCTCGAGAACGCGGCGCTGACCGACCATCTCACCCACATCGGAAACCATCGCGCTTACCAGGTGGACCTTCAACGAGAAGCGTCGCGAGCCCACCGCTACGGGGAGACGCTGAGCCTTGCCTTGTTGGATGTCGACGATTTCAAGGTCGTCAACGATCGAAGCGGACATCTGTACGGCGACACCGTGCTCGCGAAACTGGCGGCCCTTTTCAGCTCCCTTCGACTGGAGGATCGCGCTTACCGCATCGGCGGAGATGAGTTTGCGATCATTCTTCCACACAGCTCGATCGATGCGGCGACCAAGGCAATGCAGCGCCTACAGGAGGAGGTGGAGACCAGCGTGTTCGACTGCACCGTTAGCATCGGGCTGGCAAGCTTGACGGGATCGGAGTGCGACCTCGTGTCGCTGCAAACGCAAGCCGACGCGGCGATGTACGCGGGCAAGCGAGGGGACCGCAACGGCGTCACCGTATTCGACGCGTCGGTCGACGGCATGTGGCTGCTCTCACCAGAGCGGATTCACAGCCTCCACCAGTTGATTGCCGCAGGCTCGATGCAAGTTGCGTTTCAGCCGATCTGGGACGTCCACGACCGTCGAGTGCTCGCGTACGAAGCTTTAGCCCGGCCGGACGCCAAGTATGGGTTCGGGGGACCGCAGGAAGCGTTCGATTTGGCCGACCGAATCGGATGTACGCGCGAACTCGATGCGGTCTGCCGGGCAGGCGCGCTCGTAGCGGCCCGCGAGCTGCCGGACGACGCGCTGCTGTTCATCAATCTCTCTCCGCAATCGCTCGACCAAAGCCGCCTCGACGTCGACGAACTCGTCAAGCTGCTCCGTGCCGCCGGGTTGACGCCCGACCGCGTCGTCATCGAGATCACGGAGCGATCGATCACGCGCGTCGGAACCGTCATCAATTCCGCTCGGCTCTTGCAGGAACATGGCTTTCGTCTCGCACTCGACGATACCGGGGCGGGTAACTCCGGGCTCGAGATGTTGAGCCGCCTACCGGTCGACTTCGTCAAGATCGATCGAGAAATCATCGTGAAGGCGCTCGACGACAGGAATGCGCGCGGCGTCCTGGCCGGCATCGTCGCCATAGCAGAGACCACCGGAGCCTACGTTATTGCCGAGGGCATCGAAACTACGCAGATGCTGGATTTTGTGTGCCACCTCGGAAGACGAGAGACCGGCGCATATCGTGGCGCCGACGGCGTTCAAGGCTATCTGCTGAGACGCCCGAGCCAGACATTCCCGAAGCCGGACGAGACCCTGGCCATCGCAGCGTTGCTGGCGGAATTCGCGGCGGGCGAGCCGCGTAGCGCTGCCTAAGCGCAAGAGCTAGCCCGGATCAGGTAGGCGGCGCTTCCAACAATGAGGCGAGCTTTTCGACGTTCGGGACGAATGGGATCGTTTCGATCTCGCGGCCGGAAAAGATCCGCAGCGTCCCGTAGCCGAACAGCATCCCACCGATCCCCTTGGTGAAGCTGACGTCCTGCACCGCGCGTCGCGGAATGGAGTTTGCCGAGAAAGGCCCCAGGCGATAGGTCAGCGCAGCGCCATCGAGTTCGAGGTAGGTAAACGCCCACGAAGACCAGGTTACCAGAAAGAGCATAAAGCCGATGCCGCCGGGCAACGCAATCGCGACGGTCTTGTGGAGATACAACAGCCGGTAGATTTGCGAAAGCAGGTCGCCCGAATGCAAGTGCAGGCGGCTCTCGACCAGCGCCGGGTAGCTGACGGCAACTGCGATCGCCACGCTCAGCAGCGCCGCGATGATCCAGGCCGGATGGACCAGCGCCATCGGATGCTGCCGCGTTCTAATGATCGGTGTGTTCAATCATTTTCCCGCCACTTTCCGGAGCGCTTCCGCCGAGTTGCCGGTGACCACCTCTTTTCCGCCGCTACTCTGCGAGCGCCACCTCAGGAGCGTCGCCGGCCGGTTTGGGCTTGGCGAGCAAGAACACGGTCGGGATCGAGAGCACGAAGACGATCGCGCAGAAGCGGAACACGTAGTCGTAGGCGATCACGGTCGAGTTCTCGACGACGATGCCCGAGAGTTTCGTTACGGCGCGCGCCATGTCGTGCGTGGTGGCGAGCATGTTCGACACGGCGGGATTCGACAGCGTCACGCTCGCGGCCAGCGTCTGCTGGGCGAAATCCTCGCGCCGCTCTTCGATCAGCAGCAGAAGCGCGATGCCGAGGCTGCCTCCCAACTGGCGGACCAGCGTGTAGAGCCCGGTCGCGTTGGACATTGCGCTGCGCGAAATCTCGGCCAGTGCCGAAGTCGTGAGCGGAACGAACAGAAAGCCGAGCGCGAAGCCCTGCAGGGTCCTCGGCCAGAAAATGTCCCAGAAGCCTGCGTATTGGTTGAGGTCGCCCATCCACCACGAACCGACTGCGAACATCGCAAGACCGATGCTGATTTCGAGGCGCGGATCGAGGACGCTCGTCAACCGGCCGGCGATCGGCATGCTGATAGCCGTCGCGATCGCGCCCGGCAGGAGCGCCATGCCGGTTTGCAGCGCGTCGAAGCCGAGCACGTTCTGAAAGAAGAGCGGCAGCACGAGGTTCAGTCCGTACAAACCGAAACCGCTGACCGTGCCGATGATCGCGGCGGCGGTAAACGAGCGCGAACCGAACACGCGCAGGTCTACGAACGGGTGCGGGTCGCGAAGTTCGCGCACGATGAAGAAGGTCAGCGCGACGACCGAAAGGATCGACAAGATCACGATCGAGTTCGAATTGAACCAGTCCTCGCGCTGGCCGCGTTCGAGGACGTATTGGAGCGATGCAATGCCGGCCGTCATCGCGCCGAGTCCGATCCAGTCGGCTCCGCGCTCGGGCTTCGTGATGTAGTCGGGATCGCGGATGAACAGCATCGTCATGACGAACGCGACGATGCCGATCGGAATGTTGATGTAGAAGATGAGCGGCCAGGCGTAGTTGTCGACGATCGCGCCGCCGAGCGTCGGCCCGATCGCCGGGCCGACCATCGCGCCGAGGCCGAAGATCGCCATCGCGGCGCCGCGTTTCGCCGGCGGATAGGATTCGAAGAGGATCGCTTGTGCCGTCGGCTGCAGCGCGCCGCCACCGATGCCTTGCACGATGCGCCAAATCACGAGGGTCGTCACGTCGTGGGCGGTGCCGCACAGGAAGGAGCTGACCGTGAAGATCGTCAGCGAGGTGGCGTAGAACTTCTTGCGCCCGAGAAGTGCGGTCAGCCAGCCGTTGAGCGGCATGACGACCACGTTGGCGAGGATGTAGCCGGTAGCGACCCACGAGATCTCGTCGGTTGCGGCGCCGAGGTTCCCAGCCATGTTCGGCAGCGCCACGTTGACGATCGAGCTGTCGATGATCGCCATAATCACGCCCAGCATGACCGTCGTGGTGACCAACGCGACCGGCGGTTCGGGACGCGGCAGCGCGCGGGCGGTAATCGTGCGGCGGGGCCGGTCGACGGCTAGGGATGCGATGACGCTTGCTCCGGGGAGTGTCTCACGTAGAGGGTAGACAGAAAATGACGACTAAGTCACTATACCAAAAAAGTGAGCGTTGAGGTGCACCGATGGCCCACGAGGTGATCAAACGAGTCGGCAAGCGGGCCTACCGCTATCGCGTCGAGACCTACCGCGATGAAAAGACGCGCAAGGTTCGTTCGCGTTGGACCTACCTGGGAACGGCAGGCGCTCCCGAGCCGGGCCGGCTCGGACCCGCCGTCGCTCGCCGGGCGCCCGCCAAGACCCGCGAGAAGCTCGTCGACGCCCTCGAGCGGCTGTTGTCAACCCGGCCGCTTGCCGAGATAACGGCGGGTTTGGTGGCGGCCGAAGCGGGTCTCGCGCATGGCACGTTCTACCGCTACTTCGCCGACAAGCGAGCCGTCTTCATGGCTTTGCTCGATCGGATCCGCGAGCAGGTCGAGCGCGAACGCCCGACCTTTGATCCCCCGTTCGGAGGGCCGGCGCAGGAGCGCCTCCGGGTACGAGCGTGGCTCGAAGCCAGCCTCGGTAAGCCTGCCGAGCACCCGGCTGCCGTGCGTGCGTACTTCGAGCTGCTGGAAAACGACGAGATGCTTCAGGCCGCTCGCAAGACGCGCTCGGTCGAGCGGATCGAGGCGCTAACGGACTATCTCGAACGGCTGGCGAGGGCGGGAACGATCGCTCTAGACGACGCGGGGGTTGTGTCGGCCGCCCTTGTTGCCTTGAGCGACGCAGTGTTTCGGGAGGCGGCGCTGGCCCGCAACCCGATCGACGATCGAATGATGAAGGGCGTCGCAAGCGTCTTCGACCGCGCGATATTCGGCGCCGATCGGGAGCAGCGCCCGGCGCTCTAGCGCGAGAAGTCGGCCTCCGCGACCATGCTGGCGGGCGCGCTCCAAGCGAGGTTCAGCACGTCATTGCCGGGTAGCTCGGCGACCGAGACGTTCGGGCCCGAGCCCATTATGAAGTAGCCCAGGTAGACGCCGACCAGATCACCCTGCGCGTCGAAGATGCCGCCGCCCGAGTCGCCCTGGTGGCAGGTCGCGCAGCCGAGCGCATAGCGCCCGTTGGCGGGACCGTCGGGCATTTCGGCACCGACCGAGGCGATCGCGCCCGTTTCGAACGCGGGTCCGTTGACGCCGCTGCCCCAGATATGAACGAGTTCGTGACTGCGGGGTGCCGCCACCGGCGCGACGTGGAGGTTTGCCGCCCGGGCCGGGTCGACCGAGGCCTCGATGAGCGCCAGATCGCGATCCGGGAACTGGGTAAGGATGTGGGCCGGGAAGACGGCACCGTCATCGAAGCGCAAGCTGAGCGTCCCGTGGGTCGCGACGTGGTTTGCCGTGAGCACTCGAACCACGATGCCGCTCTTGGCGACGATCGTCCCCGAACCGAAGCCGTGTTCGGTGGCGGTGCTGGCGAGCACGACGACGGCGCCGTCGCTCGAGCGGTCCGCGGCCTGAGCCGTTGCGGGTACCGCCCAGCCGACGATGACGGCGACAATGGCGCGGGTGGTCCGACCGAAAAGCGTCATACCTTGAAGATCGGGACCTTAGCCCTACGATCTCTAGGATCGTCAAGCCGGTGTAATCCGCCGCACAGCTGCCCTCAGGGAACGAAAAACGCCCGGCCTAGGCCGGGCGTAAACTCACATTTGTGCAGAAACCCTAGGATTTGATCTTGAGCGCCGGGTTGCCCCATGGGTCGACCGAGTCGGCATGGCGGACTCCCAAGAGTTTCTGATCGTACGTAATGCGGACGTATTCGTTCGGTTTGACCGTGTGTGCGATCTTGGTACCGTGGTCGATCAGGAAGCTCAGAATCTGCGTCTTGCCCCCCTCCACGCCCTGAACTTTGATATTCTCGCGCGAAACGTGGACGACCGTGCCGTCGAAGGTACGGTGGTCGCTCGCGGCCGAGGCTCCGAGCGGCGCCGCGAAGGCGGCCCCGAGGGCAAGCACGGCGATCGAGGAAGCGCGGGTAGGTTTCTTCACGGGGGAAAGCTCCTTTCGGGATGGTTGCCTCGTTTCTACCCGAGGAGGCCGTGCCTCTAACCGGCCGGGCGTCTCCCCACCCGCTCTTGCGGTTGACCGAATCGCTCCGTTTTCGATATACTGCGGTGTCGGCTTTCTGCCGGCTGTTTTGCGCGCCCGGACTGGGGCGTGCCGCGTGCGATCGCCGGGCATGCGGGAACGAGATCGGGCTTCGGTGCCGGTCGAGGCGACGACACCCCGCATCGTAACGCGGGGCAAGATAAACGCTAGGAGTACCGTTGGCCGCCAAAAAGCAGACCAAGACGCGCAAGAAGCGCGAGTTTAAGAACGTCGGGTCGGGCGTCGCCCACATCCACTCGTCCTTCAATAACACGATCGTCACGATCTCGGATAACCAGGGCAGCGTGATCGCGTGGGCGTCCGCCGGCAACCTTGGCTTCAAGGGCTCGAAGAAATCGACGCCGTTCGCCGCGCAGATGGCAGCCGAGGCCGTCGCGCGCAAGGCAATGGACCACGGCATGAAGTCGGCCGAGGTCTTCGTGAAGGGTCCGGGCGCCGGCCGCGAAGCCGCCATCCGCTCGCTTCAGGCCGCCGGCCTCGAGATCACGCTGATCAAGGACGTTACGCCGATTCCACACAACGGCTGCCGCCCGCCGAAGCGCCGCCGGGTTTAGGGAAGAGAAGATGTCACGCTATACCGGCCCCGTCTGCCGCCTGTGCCGCCGCGAAACGGCGACCAGCAAAACCGGCGAAAAGATCAAGCTCTTCCTCAAAGGCGATCGCTGCCTGTCCAAAAAGTGCGCCGTCGAGCGCCGCGGAACCGCGCCCGGCCAGAAGACGCAAGGCAAACCGAGCCGCCAGAAGATCTCGGAGTACGGCCGCCAGCTGCGCGAAAAACAGAAGATGCGGCGCTATTACGGCGTCCTCGAGACGCAGTTCGAGAACTACTTCCGCGAGGCCGCGCGCGTCCCAGGGCAAACCGGCAAGACGTTCCTGCAGCTGCTCGAACGCCGGCTCGACAACGTCGTCTACCGGATGAACCTCGCAATGAGCCGCGCCCAGGCGCGCCAACTCGTCACCCATCGTCATTTCCGCGTGAACGGCCGGATCTGCAACATCCCGTCCTTCCTCGTGAAGCCGGGCGACGTCATCACCCTGGGTGACCGCTCCAAGGCGTCGACCGTGTTCCAAGCCAACGCCGACTACGCGCGCAATCGCCCGCACCCCGAGTGGCTGAGCCTCGACGACGCCGAACTCGCGATCAAGGTGACTGCGCTCCCTTCGCGCGAGCAAATAGACACGCCGGTAGACGAACAACTCATCGTGGAATACTACAGCAGGTAACGCTTTCGCACGCTGGCGTCGTCGCTACGCCCCTTATGTGCTAGCGCACACTTCGGGGCTAGGCTCCTCGCCAGCGCACGAAATCGTCACCTGCTGAGGCCTCAGAAGGTAACCCATCGAGCTGCAACAGGCCATTTAGTGGCGAACAGACACTGGAAACAAATCAGCCGCTGTTAGACGTATGATCGTGGCTCGCGGGGCGGGGTGCGGATAACGGAAGCAGCAACAAAGGATAACCCAAACAGAATGACCATCATCGATTCGCCGCAGGGAGCTTCCATCGAGGTTCGGGAGCGGCGAGACAATTACGCCAAGTTCGTCATCGAGCCGCTGGAACGCGGTTTCGGAATCACGCTCGGCAATTCGTTGCGGCGCGTGCTGCTGTCCTCGATCCCGGGTGCGGCGGTAACGTACGTCAAGATCGACGGCGTGCTGCACGAGTTCTCGACGATTCCGGGCGTCGTCGAAGACACGACGAACCTGCTGCTGAACCTCAAGGGTCTGCCGATCAAGCTCGACACCGACGAGCCCAAAGTGCTGACGCTCTCGGTCAACGGCGCCAAAGAAGTTACCGCCTCCGACGTGACGCCCGACGCCGACGTCGAGATCCTTCAACCGGATTATCACATCGCGACCATGACGGCGAAATCCGCGCGTTTGCAGATGGAGATCGGGGTCGAAAAATCGCGCGGCTACGTGACCGCCGACAAGCAGAAGAACGTCGAACACATGATCGGGCTCATACCGATGGACTCGATCTTCTCGCCGATTCGCAAGTGCAACTTCACCGTCGACGACACGCGCGTCGGCCAGTCGGTGGATTTCGACCGGCTCACGCTCGAGATCGAGACCAACGGTTCGATCACGCCGGACGACGCGCTCTCGACCGCTGCGACGATCCTGCAAGAGCAGCTCGACCTGTTCGTCAACTTCACCCAAGAAGAGAAGCCGCCGGCGGCCGCGCCCGCGAGCGAATGGGACATCCCGGTCGAAACGCTCAACCTGTCGGTGCGCTCGTTCAACTGTCTCAAGCGGGCCGGCATTTCGAAGGTTTCGGAGCTGCTCGACATGACCGAGGACGAGATCATCAAAATGCGGAACTTCGGGAAGAAGTCGCTCGACGAGATCAAAGCCGTTCTCGAAGAGCGTGGTCTCTCGTTGCGCCAGCCGCTCTGAAGCATAGGAAACCATGCCGCACCAGATCGCCCAGAAACGACTCTCGCGCACCGACGGCCACCGCAGGGCGTTGCTGCGCAACCTCGCCACCTCGTTCTTCAAGCACGAGAAGATCGAGACGACCACGACCAAAGCCAAAGAGGTTTCCAAGGTCGTCGAACGCCTGATCACGACTGCGCGGCGGGGCGACCTCCATTCGCGGCGTCTGGTCGCCGAATACCTAACCGAGCCGGCCGTCACCAAGAAGCTGTTCGAGCAGATCGCCCCGGCCCTCAAAGATCGCAACGGCGGCTTCACCCGAATCGTAAAGATCCGCGTCCGCCCCGGCGATGCCGCCGAACTCTCCCTCCTAGAACTCGTCCGCTAACAGAACCGCCCTTGAAGTAACTGACCCCCCAACCGTTGGAGCCTATTAGGTAAGAGGAACCGTGTTGGAGTTTGTGAGGTAAGAGGAACGCTTATTTCAGCCCCTGGCGAGGAGCCTAGCCCCGAAGTGTGCGCACGCACATGAGGAGCGTAGCGACGACGCCAGGGGTTGAAAGATGCGTTCCAAGCCGTATGGTTGAGCAGCCTCCTAGTAGACCGCAACAGCTCGCGACGGTCGTGCGCGAGTTCGTTGCGGACGCGCTAACGCCGATCTCTGCCTATCTCGCCCTGGCCACGCCGGGGCGTTCGTGTCTGCTCGAGTCCGTCGAAGGAACGGACCGCATCGCGCGGTTCTCGTTCATCGGTCTCGACTACCTCGAAGTTCTCGCTTTCGACAACGATCCCGAGATGCTCGAAAAGATTCGCGCGGCGATCGGCGCCTTCACGCTCGAGACGACCGGCTTGCCGTTCCCCGGCGGTGCGGTCTGCGTTTTCTCCTACGATGCCGCCCGCATGCTCGAGCGCATCGGCCCCAAGCCCCCCGCCGACATCCCGTTCAGCGACGCGCTCGTCGTCGTGCCGGGTACCTGGGTCGTCTTCGACCATTTCACCCACAAGGTGACCTTGATCGGCTTCGGACGCGAGGAGGCTGAGCGGGGCGAGATCGAAGCGCGTCTCGACCGCTACATCGCGCTGCTGCTCGGCTCGCGCCCGACTGTGCCCGGAGCGGTGCGTGCCAAGGGGCTCGTGCACCAATCGCTCTCGGAGGGCGAGTTTCTGGAACGGGTCGGGCTGGTCAAGCACGCAATCTACGAAGGCGACGTCTATCAGCTACAAATCGGCATCCGCTACTCGTGCGAACTCGACGGCACGCCGTTCGATTTCTACCGCCAGATCCGCGCCCGCAACCCTTCGCCGTACATGTTCTTCATCGAGCATGAGGGCCGCGCGGTGTTCGGTGCGTCGCCGGAGTTTCTCGTACGGCTCGACGGCACGCGGGCGCGCATCCGGCCGCTGGCCGGGACTCGCCCCCGCGGCGCAACGCCCGAGCGCGACAACGAGATCGCAAGCGAACTCCTAGCCAACGAGAAGGAGCGAGCGGAACACGTGATGCTGGTCGATCTGGGCCGAAACGATCTGGGCGCCGTGTCGGTGACGGGCAGCGTCCGCGTCGACGAGTTGATGGTGGTCGAACGGTATAGCCACGTCATGCACATCGTCTCGAACGTGACGAGCGAACTACGCTCCGACCGCGACGCGCTCGACCTGTTCGCGGCCGCTTTTCCGGCCGGCACCGTGACCGGGACGCCGAAGATCCGGGCGATGCAACTGATCGACGCCCTGGAGCCGGTGGCGCGCGGGTTCTACGCCGGCAGCGTCGCGCACATCGACTTCAACGGCGACATGGATTCTTGCATCACGCTGCGCTGCGTCGCGACCGCGGGCGGCCGCGCCTATTGGCAGGCGTCGGCCGGCATCGTCGCCGACAGCGAACCGCTGGCCGAGTACGACGAGATTCTGGCCAAGACGCGCATCGTGCGGGACGTGCTGGGCCTCGATCGATGACTGTGCTGCTGATCGACAACTACGACTCGTTTACGTACAATATCGCCCACCTCTTCGGCGCGCTTGGCGTCGAAGTCGACGTCGTTCGTAACGACGACGCCTGGCTTGAGGCGGGGACCGTCGCCGAAGCCGAAGCGATCTGTATCGGTCCCGGCCCCGGCCGGCCGCGCGAAGCCGGCAAGACGATGCAGACGATCCGCTGGGCGATCGAGGCGAAGCGCCCGCTCCTGGGCGTTTGCCTTGGGCAGCAAGCGATCGCGGAGTATTTCGGCGGGGTTGTCGAGCACGCGCCGCACCTCATGCACGGGAAGACTTCGGCGATCAAGCACGACGGCAGCGGGCTGTTCGCGGGCGTGCCCTTGCCCTTCGAGGCGACACGCTACCACTCGCTGTGCGTCGCGCACCAGCCGTTTCCGGCCGAACTGCGCGTCAACGCCGCGAGCGACGATACGGTGATTCAGGGCCTGGCCCACCGCACGTTGCCGATTCACGCGGTCCAATTTCATCCGGAGTCCGTGCTGACGAGCGAGGGCCACCGCATTTTCTCGAACTTCATTGCGCTCGCTGCGAAGCCGTGACGATCGCGCACGACTTTCGCACGCTGCTGCGGGCGATCTTAGCCGGACGGGATCTCGACGCCGAGCAAATGGCCTTCGCCGTCGGTGCGATGATGGATGCGAGCTGGTCACCCGTGCAGACGGGCGCGTTCCTCGCGGCGCTAGCGACCAAGGGCGAGACGGCGGCCGAGGTATTCGGTGCCGCCGAGGCCATGCGCGCGCGCAGCCTGCACGTCGAACACGATCTGCCGCTCGTGGTCGACACCTGCGGAACCGGCGGCGACGGCGCCCACACGATCAACGTCTCGACGGCGGCGGCGTTCGTCCTTGCGGGTTGCGGCTTGCACGTGGCCAAGCACGGCAACCGCTCGGCCTCGAGCCTGTGCGGCAGCGCCGACGTGCTCGAAGCATGTGGGATCGCAATCGATGCCGGCCCCGAACTCGCGCGAGCGCGACTCGAGACCGAGCGGTTCGCATTCCTGTTCGCGCCACAGTACCATCCGGCCGCCAAGGAAGTCGCTCCCGTGCGCCGTGAACTCGGCGTGCGCACGATCTTCAACCTCTTGGGGCCGCTGGCCAACCCAGCCCGCGCGACCCACCAGGTGATCGGCGTCGCGAGCGAAGCGCACTTGGAACTCATCGGCCGCGCGCTCGAGTCGCTCGGCTCGGCGGCCGGCGCCGTGGTGCACGCGCAGAGCGGCATCGACGAAGTCGCGGGCGACAGCCCGACCCACGTGTTTCAGTTCGACTCGGGCGGCGCGCGCCGCTGGACGCTCGATCCGTCGAGCGTGGGCGTCGAAGCGCCGCCGGGCGCGCTCGCGGGCGGAAGCCCCGCCTTCAACGCGGCGGCACTGCGCTCGATCCTCGAGGGCGAACGGACACCGCGCGCGGACGTCGTCGCCCTCAACGCCGCGCTCGTGCTCGTGGTTTGCGAACGAGCCGCGGATCTGCGCGAAGGTCTCGCGCTTGCCCGTACGAGTTTGAGCGGCGGAGCCGCCCTCGACGTTTTCGATCGCCTCAGACGCCCGACAGAAATGGAGTTTGCGTGAGCGACTTCCTACAGCGCCTCTACGCGGCCAAAGCCGCCGCGCTCGCCGATGACGAGCTGCGCGAACCGTACGCCCTGGTCGCGGAGCGGGCGACCGCCCGGTCCTCCGAACGGCGCCCGTTTGCGGCGGCGCTGTGGGCCGCACGCGGGCCTGCCGTCATCGCCGAGATCAAGCGCGCCTCGCCTTCGGTCGGCTTGATCGCCCGGAATTTCGACCCCGCCGTCGTGGCCGCGCAGTATCAGGAAGCAGGCGCCGATGCGATCAGCGTGCTGACCGAGGCCGATCACTTCTTGGGCGACCTCTCGTACCTCGACATCGCGCGCAAGTACAGCACCAAGCCGATCCTGCGCAAGGACTTTCTCTCGACGCGCTACCAGATCGCGCAAGCCGCGGCCTACGGCGCCGACGCCGTTCTGCTGATCGTGACCGGTCTCGACGACGCAACCCTGCGCGAACTGTCACTGGAAGCGCGGCTTTTCAAACTCGACACGCTGGTCGAAGTGCACGACGAGGGCGAGTTGAGCCGTGCGCTCGCGCTCGATGGGGCGGTCATCGGCATCAACAACCGCGACCTGCGGACCTTCGAAACGGATCTCGGCGTCACCCGGCACCTATTGCCGCTGGTGCCGGCGGGACGCCTCGTGATCAGCGAGAGCGGCGTGCACGAACCGGGCGATATAGCCGAGCTTCACGCCGAGGGTGCGCGCGGTTTCCTGATCGGCGAGGCGCTGATGCGTTCGAGCGACCCGAGCGCGTTCGTCGACGAGCTGAAGAAGGCGTCGGTCGCCCACTCGTGACGGCCCCGCGCCGCACGCGCGTGAAGTTCTGCGGCATGACGAGCGCGCAAGACGTCGCGCTCGCGGTCGAGGCCGGCGCCGATGCGATCGGCGTGATCCTGGCCGAAAGCGTGCGCCGCGTTCCGCTCGAGCGCCTCGCGGAGATCGCGGCCGCGACTCCGCCCTTCGTCTCGCGCGTCGCGGTGCTGGCGGACCAGGGCGAAGCGGAAGCCGCGCCGGCGCGCAGTCTCGGTTTCACCCTGCAGTTCAGCGGCGGCGAGTCTGCGCAGGAATGTGAAGCGCTCGCGCGCGGGGCTCCGTACATCAAAGTCTTTCACCTCGACGTGGAGTCGGGTGCGCCGGACCCCGAACGCTGTGCCGCCTACGCGCGGGCCCTGTGGATGTTCGACTCGCGAGTCCCGGCCCTGCGCGGCGGAACCGGCCGAACGTTCGATTGGCGCCTGGCTGAAGCAGCCGGTCGAGCGCGCCCCATCGTCATCTCCGGTGGCTTGACTTCGGAAAACGTTGCCCAATGCGTGCGCGTCCTTCGTCCGTACGCCGTCGACGTACGCAGCGGCATCGAGACGGACGGCCACAAAGACGCAGCACGAATGCGCGCCTTCGTTACAGCGGTCGCCGAAGGCGACCGGCCGTAAAGGCGGTTCGACTCAAGCTTCGAAAGCCGTGCTGCTTTCTGCCCGGAGTGGGTAAACGATCTTCGTACGGCGCGACAAGCGCCATGGAGTACGAAAGGACCCAGGATCGCAAATGAACGACAAGGACAACGCCAACGGAAAAGATCGGGATCGAGATCTGGACGCGGTGCATTCCGGAACGATGCCTGAGAAGAACAAGGCTGCGGGCGGCTCGGGCATGACCGGCGGTACCGGCGCTCAGGGCACCGGCGCGGGCACCGGAACCGGAACTCCCGTGCCGGGACGAATGGGTGATGGCAAGGAGGCCTAGCCCTTAATTCCTCGGACTGTTGCAGAGCGCCGCGGGCAACCTCGCGGTGTCTCTTTTTGTCCACTCCGGTTCGCTGAAGAAGGCTTGGAGTGGATTTGGGGGCCGGGAGCCCGAAAGCGGGCACGATGCAGAAGCCCGATTCGCGCGGATATTTCGGCGGGACGTTCGGCGGGAAGTTCGTCCCCGAAGTCCTGATCGCCGCGCTCGAAGAACTCGAGGCCGGCATGAACGCCGCGTTCGCGGACCCGGCTTTCTGGAGTGAGTACGAAGCGATCTTGCGCGATTTCGTCGGCCGCCCGTCACCTTTGATGGAAGCGAGCCGACTGGTCGAGGGCAGTGGTGCGGCGAAGCTGCTCTTCAAGCGCGAAGACCTCAACCACACGGGCGCTCACAAGATCAACAACACGGTCGGCCAAGGGCTGCTCGCACAGCGCATGGGCAAGCGGCGCATCATCGCAGAAACCGGCGCCGGTCAACACGGCGTGGCGACGGCGACGATCGGCGCGAAGCTCGGCATCCCGGTCGATGTCTACATGGGTGCGCTCGACGTCGAACGGCAAGCGCTCAACGTATACGTGATGAAGCTGCTCGGCGCGACCGTCCACCCCGTTACGAGCGGCACGCAAACCCTCAAGGACGCGACCAACGAAGCGTTTCGCGAGTGGGCGGCGCGCCTCGAGGACACGTTCTACATCATCGGCAGCGTCGTCGGAGCGCACCCCTACCCGTACATGGTGCGCGAATTCCAGAAGATCATCGGCGTCGAGGCGCGGGCGCAGGTGCTCGCGCACTATGGGCGCTTGCCGAGCGACGTGGTGGCTTGCGTCGGCGGCGGCAGCAACGCGATGGGCATCTTTGCGGCGTTCGTCGACGACGCGAGCGTGCGCTTGTGGGGCGTCGAGGCGGCCGGGCACGGCCTCGATTCGATCGACACCGCGGCGTCGCTCGGCGCCGGGAGCATCGGCGTGTTGCACGGCTCGCGCTCGTACGTGCTCCAAAACGAGTTCGGCCAGGTTCGCAACACGCACTCGATTTCCGCCGGCCTCGACTATCCCGGCGTCGGTCCGGAGCATGCGTTCCTCAAAGAAACCGGTCGCGCGACCTACGTCTCGGCGACCGACGAAGAAGCGCTGGCAGCATTTCACCGCTGCGCCGAGCGCGAAGGCATCGTGCCCGCCCTCGAGTCCGCGCATGCCCTCGCGTTCGCGCAAGAGCTGGCGCGCGAACGCGGGGAGGGCGGTCTCCTGCTCGTGAACCTGAGCGGCCGCGGCGACAAAGACACGCGCCAAGTCGGTGAACTCGAAGCGCTGCGGGCATCCGTCACGCCGCGCTTGACCGAGGCCGCGCAGCGGTAGCGTGCCGCTAACCGAGACGGCGTCCGGCCTGGCACGCGTTGCGGCGGCGTTCGCGCGCGCCAAGGCAGCCGGGCGCGGCGCGCTGATTCCGTACGTGTGCGCGGGCGACCCCGACGGCGCGACGTCGGCCGGTCTGCTCGAAGCGCTGGGACCGGCGGGTGCGGACATCGTCGAAATCGGGATCCCTTATGGCGACCCGCTCGCCGACGGACCGACGATCGCTGCGGCGGCGCAGCGCGCGCTCGACGGCGGCACCACGTTCTCTCTTGCTTTGGCGCTCGCGGCGCAGTCGGAACGGCTGGGCGCCCCGCCGGCCTTGATGTTCACGTACTTCAACCCCGTCCTCCAATACGGCGTCGAACGCTTCGCCGAAGCGCTCCTGGGCTCGCGCATCTGCGGCGCGATCGTGCCCGACGTTCCGCTCGAGGAAGCCGGGGTGTTGCGCGAGGCCTTCGAACCGCGCGGGCTCGCGTTGCCGCTGCTCGTCGCCCCGACGACGCCGCCCGCGCGCGCCGAAGCGATCGCCGCCGCCAGCAGCGGTTTTGTGTATTTGGTCTCGCGGCTCGGCGTCACCAGCGCTTCCAAGGAGCCCGATTTCGCTTGGCTCGCGCAGCGCGCGCGAACCCTGCGAGGAACAACTGCCCTGCCGCTTGCGATCGGCTTTGGGATCTCGCGCCCCGAGCACGTGCGACGTGCTTGGGAGATTGCCGACGGCGCGATCGTCGGCAGCGCGCTGATCGACGCCTACGGCGAAGCCCGCGGCGAAGTCGCAATCGACCGGGCCGTGCATTTCATGCGCACGCTTCGGCCGGCTTGAGAGACCGCGGGAAGCTGGGGCGGCGGCTTCGGCGCGAAACGGACGACCGATGAGGCAGGCCTTATGGAAGTTGCAATCGACGCTGGTACTGGCGCTCGCGCTCTGCTGGCTCGGAGCCGTTCCCTTGCCGGCGCGCGCGGACGCGACGCCGGCCGCTGCCACGGACGAGCCGTCGCCGAGCGCCACGCCGCCGCCGGCCGACTGCACGCCCGTCGGAGAAGCCGATGCGGCGGCCATTCTCGGCTTTAACGTTCAGCCGCCCGACCCGCCGTCACAGAGCGCCGGCATCTGCTTTTACACAGCGCGCGATCTCTCGCGGACCGGCGACCTCTCCTACGCCGTGATCACGCCAGATCGCCTGGCGCAGCGGCGTGCGTTCTTCCGGGCCTTCGCCCGCCGCTGTGCGCCGGCCGCCCCGGGCACGTTGAACGAACTGGCCTGTCGCCAGTTCCTCAAGCTCGCGGTCGCGGCAACGATCGACGACTACTACGCCGCGCGGACAGGCACTGGCGACGCCTCGCCGGTGCCGGGTCTCGGCGAAAGCGCCGTCGCGAGCGGCAACGCGCTGTACGTCAAACGGGGCCAAGCCGTCTTCGAGATCACGGTCCTGCGCGGTGAAGATTTCGATCGCGACGGCGCGATCCAGGTGGCGAAGGAACTGCTGGTACGCGTCCCGCGCTAAGGCGCTACGTTTTCGGGACGGTCGGCAAGGCATCGTGGCTCCATTCGAGCCACGAACCGTCGTAGACGGCGACGTCGGTAAAGCCGGCTTCGAGCAGCGCCAGGTACGAGCCGCTGGCCGAGACGCCGCTGCCGCAACTGACGATCGTGCGTTTGCTGCGATCGAGGTCCAGGGCATCGACGAGTTCGCCGAGGGTCGCCTGCGGCGCCACCCGGCCGCCGCGGGCGTCCTCGAGCAGACGGCTGCCGGAAAGCCGCTTCGCGCCTTTGATGTCGCGATCGCGCAGCGCGTACGTTTTGTCGCGCTGCGTTTCCAGCAGCTGTACGTCAGCGCTTCCGGCGGCGGCCGCGATAACTTCCTCGCGCGTTGCCCGCAGGTTCGGGCGGGTGCGCGGCGTAAACGCGGCCGGCGCGAAGGCGGGCACCTCCGTCGTTACCGGCAGTCCTGCCGCGCGCCACTCCTTGAACCCCCCGGCCATCACGTGCACGTCGTCGTGCCCGTAGTAGCGGCACATCCAGACGAATCGCGCCGCGTACGGCACGTCCCCGTCGTCGTACGCGACGATCGTGTGCGCGTCGCCGATGCCCCGCTCGCCAAGGACGCACGCGAACAGTTCCGCCGGAGCGACGCGCGTCGCGTATGGCGTTGCCGGGTCGGCGAGTTCGTGCGCGTAATCGAGCTGGATCGCGCCTGGAAGGTGTCCCGCGGCGTACTGTTCCGCGCCGGTCGGCGCGGTGAGATCCGGCGCGCCGTGCGGCCGGCTGCGCGCGTCGACGATGCGCAGGGCTGGATCATTCGCATGCGCCTGCACCCAAGCGACCTCAACAAACGTCTCGAGCATGCGGCCTTTCTTCCCCGCCCGCACGCGATTTTGCTTCAGGCATGACGTGCTCTTGGACGCACGTCTTCGCGGCCTGGCGCAAGGGGTTACCCGAGAGCGCCAACCCTACCGCTGGCCCGTTCGTTGCGATTGAGAGCCGAGATGAATTGTCTGCAAAATGACGTCCGCTGGAAAGGAGCGAGTCGACCGTCCAGTTCCAAACAATCCGCCAGGGCGGGTTTGCGTCAGCGTGCGATCAAAGTTTGGCGTTACCTAAGCGCCACGGATTACGTCCGTTGCGACGCCACTTCATCCGGCCGCGATGGAGACGGCGGGCCTCAGCTCGCGTTCCAGCTGCAGGCGGGGACTCTAGACCGGGCCGACGATGTGTAACACCTCTGCCGTTTTGCTGCGAACGCTGCGGCACAGTTCGGCGTCGTCAGCGATCGATCGCCCATACGACGGGATCATTTCGACGAGCTTTGCATTCCAGGCCGGCAGGTCGTTGCGGAACGCTTTCTCGAGCACGCCGAGCATGATGCTGACCGAGGTCGATGCGCCGGGCGACGCGCCGAGAACCGCCGCCAACGATCCGTCGCCGGCGGTGACGACTTCGGTTCCGAACTGCAGCTTGCCGGTGCGCTTGGGGTCGGGCATGATGACCTGAACCCGCTGACCTGCGACTTCGAGGCGCCAGTCGGGGCCCTGAGCGTTCGGAAAAAATTCGCGTAGTGCGGCGAAGCGCTTGTCCGACGATTCGAGCACCTGACCCACGAGATATTTTGTGAGATCGAAATTGTCGCGACCCACCGCGAGCATCGGCCCGAGGTTGTCCGGGCGGATCGCGGCAAAAAAGTCGGTCAGCGAGCCGTGTTTGAGAAACTTCGTCGAGAAGCCCGCATACGGTCCGAACAGCAGCGACCGCTTCCCGTCGACGACGCGCGAGTCGAGGTGCGGAACGGACATCGGCGGGGCGCCGACCGACGCCTTGCCATACACCTTGGCCGCATGTCGTTCGGTTAACGCCGGATCGTCGCAACGCAGCCAGAGTCCGCTCACCGGAAAGCCCGCGAAGCCTTTACCCTCGGGGATCCCCGATTTCTGCAGCAGCGGCAGCGCACCGCCGCCGGCGCCGAGGAAGACGAAGCCGGCCGAAACCGTGCTCCGTTCCCCGCTCGTCACGTCCGTTACCGAGAGATTCCAACGACCGTCGGACGCGCGGCGCAGATCCGTCACTCGATGCCGATACGAGATGCTGAAGTCCGGTCGCCGTGCGAGGTTTGCGAGCAGAGCCCGCGTCAGGGCGCCGAAATCGACATCGGTTCCGGTGAGGTCGCGCGTCGCGGCGACGTCTTCGGCGGCGTCGCGACCCTCCATCACCAGCGGCATCCATTCCATCAGCCGGCCCTTGTCGTCCGCGTACTCCATCTCGCGAAAACAATGGTGGGCGCTCATCGCATCGAAGCGCCGCCGCAAAAAGGCAACGTTCGAGGCGCCGCGCACGAAGCTCACGTGCGCGACCGGGTTGATGAAGGAACTCGGCGATCCGATCGCGCCCTTGCGAACGAGATAAGCCCAGAACTGACGGGAAAGGTCAAACTCGGTGTTGACCTTGAGGGCGCGCGAGATGTCGACGCTGCCGTCGCTGTTCTCGACCGTGTAATTCAATTCGCACAGCGCCGCGTGGCCCGTACCGGCGTTATTCCAAGCGTTGGAGCTTTCTTCGGCCGAGTCATCGAGCGCTTCAAAAATCGCGATCCGCAGGCCGGGCTGGAGTTCCTTCACGATGCTCGCGAACGTCGCACTCATGATTCCCGCGCCGACCAGAACGATGTCCGGCGCGTCGGCCGTCGCAGTCATTTCCACACGGGCCCTTTCAGCGTTGCCAACAGGAAGTCTTATCGGGAGCGCCAGCTGCGACTTTGCTAGCAGCGAGGCTAAGAAGAGCCGGGGCCGGTGAGCTGGTAGACGGTCCGCGTTCCGAGTGAATAGATGCGGCGGTATTCGGCTTGAAGGGCCCGGTCGAGGAGTGCCTTACCGCGTGGGTCTTCGTGGCGCCGGTTCGCCAGATCGCGCACGACGTACGCCGGATGCTGGTCGAGGACGTGCGCGATTTCGCGCGGCCCGTCGACGCCCGCGACGATCTCTTGGTAGCGATCGAGCAGGTGCGGCGGGTACGCGTAGCGCGTCGGGGGGCTAGCCCCCGTCAGAACGTAAAGGACCGTACGGTCGTCGGCGACGTACAGCCCGCGCGCGGCGGCTTCGCGGCTGGCGAGGTAGGCGCCGAGCTGCGCGGTTGGATCGCCGAAGTCGGGGTCCCCGGTGCTCAGACGTCCGTATGCGACGGGTGCTGCCAGCACGAATTGATACGCGCTGTGGGCGACGAGCGCTAACAGGACGATCGCCGGCACCAGCGCCGGCCGTCGCAGCCGCGCGGCGAGCCGCACCGTGACCAGCGCGGACAGCACGCAAGCCGGCGCCATCGCACCGATGAACTGGTTGCCCAGGTATTCGCGCATCAGGGCCACCGTCGCGAGTGCGACCAGCGCCCATCCGATCATCGCGACGATCAGCATGCGATCGTCGGCGTCGGTCTCGTCGCGATTCCAGGCCCAGCTAATGCCGAGTACGAGCAGCGTCGCCGGAAAGAAGGCGAGCGCTTGCGCCCGCACCACATCGGTCCACGGGGCGACGTCGGGAACCGCGACGAACGCGCGGCGCGCCAGCGCCGAGATGTTGGCATCCCAATACAGCGGAAAGTTGCGCGTCACCAGATACGGGATCATCGATGCGGCAATCGGCAGGGTCACGCCGAGCAGGAGTGCTGGAACGTAGGCGGCCTCGCAGGCCCATGCCAAGACGCAGGCGACGTAGGCGACTTCGAGCAGCGCCGACTCCTTGACGAGGACCGCGCAGCCGAGCAGCGCGCCGAGCGCAATCAGCCGCAGGCCGCGCCCCGGCGCACGGGGCGGCACTTGGCCGCGCAAGATCACGGCCAGCGGCAGGGCGACGAACGGAGCGTAAAATATTTCGGCGACGGCGCTCGAGCCGCTGTCGCTGACCGTCAACGCGGCGTAGAGCAGCCCGGCCGTGAGACCGATCGCGTGGCCGCCGCGGTGGACGCTGCGGCCGATCGAATACAGCGCGCAAGCGGTGCAGGCAATTGCGACGTCGCCTGCGATTCGCATCGCCAGCATCGACTTGCCGAATAGCAGCATCGCGCTCGCGAGGATCGCAAAGAAGAGCGGTGGTTTCGTTTCCCACACGGTCGTGTAGGGGAGGTGGCCGCCGGCCCACTCGCGCGCGACCAGCGCGTACAGGCCCTCGTCGGCCCCGGCCACCGACTGGAACAGGGCCGGGATGCGAACGACGATGACCACGGCGACGATGACGAGCGCCGCCGCGTAGCTTCGCTTCGTACTAGTGCCCCGCCACTAGCGTACGGTAATCGCGACGCGGCCGAGGTCGAAGCGCTTCTCCGCATCGTCGACGATGTATTTGCCGATCGCAAGCGACGACGTGGCCGCGGGCGAAGGCGCGTTGCGCACGTGAACGATGCCGTCGGCCCCTTCGAACACGAAGTCGTCTACGAGCGATCCGTCGGCCGCCATCGCTTGGGCGCGTACGCCGGCCGGCCCGGGCAGACAATCTTCGGGTTGCAGCTCGGGGACGTAGCGCTGCAGCGCCTTGACGTAGGCGCCGCGCACGAGGTCGCGATACATTTCACCCATGCCGACCTGCCAATATTTGGTCGCGAGTTTAAAGAAGCCGGGATACGTGAGCGCGTCCCAGAGTTCGGGCGGATTGATCGTCCAGAACGTGTAGCCCTCGCGCGCGAACGCGAGCACGGCATTCGGCCCGAGCCAGATCGAGCCGTCCATCCGCGGCGTGAAGTGCACGCCGAGGAACGGAAACTCGGGATCGGGCACGGGGTAGATGTTGCCCTTGACGAGGTGCGCCTTTTCCGGTCGCAGGATCAGGTAGTCCCCGCGAAACGGCACGATCTTCGGATCGCGCGCCCCGCCCGTCATTTTGGCAAGCTTGTCGCTGTAGAGCCCACCGCACGTGATCGCGTACTTGGCTTGGATCTCGCCGTTCGGGGTCGCAAGCACGGTGACGCCGCCGCGCCGCTCGATGCCGGTCACTTCCCAACCGAGCAGAAACTCAGCGCCGGCTTCTTTGGCGTCGCCGGCGTACGTTTGGGAGACGAGCCCCCAATCGACGATGCCGGTGACGGGCGAGAAGATCGCCTTGAGGCCGCGACAGTGTGGCTCGCGCGCGGCGATGCCGGCCGCGTCGAGCATCTCGAGCCCCTCGACGCCGTTCTGCCGGCCGCGTTGCCACAGCTCGTCAAGGCGGCCCAACTCGCCTTCGTCGGTGGCGACGATCAGCTTGCCGACCTGTTTGTATTCGATGCCCTTGCGCTCGCAGTAGTCCCAGGTGAGCTTGCGCCCCTCGACGCAGAGCTTGGCTTTGAGCGACCCGGGCTTGTAGTAGATGCCCGAGTGGATGACTCCGCTGTTGCGCCCTGTCTGATGGCGGTTGAAGGCGTCTTCTTTTTCGACCCCGGCGACCTTGAGGTGCGGGAAGCGCTCCATCAGCTCGCGCACGGTAGCCAAGCCGACGATTCCTCCCCCGACAACCGCGATGTCGTAGATCATGACAGGCAGATATTCTCGCCGGGCGACAGCCCGCCCGCTGGGGATCTGCTGGACCGAGGGCCGCGGCCCGGCCCGGCGGAAGACCGCGGGATGACCACGACGCTCGAACGCATTGCCCCGTTCACCAACGAAACGATCCGCACGTTTTCCGATCCGGCCGACATCGCGTCGCTGCAGGCGGCGCTGGAGCGGGCGCGAGCAGCTTTCGGGCAGCATTACCCGGTCGTGATCGGGGGACAGTCGCATGAGACCGCCGGCTCGATCGCGTCCCACAACCCCGCGCACCCAGCCCAAGTCGTCGGAACCGTCGGCTCGGCTTCACTCGAGCAGGCGACGCTCGCCGTCGAGACCGCCGCCCGGGTCTTCCAAAAGTGGAAGAAGGTCGCCCCGGCCGAGCGCGCAGGCTACCTCTTTAAGGCGGCCGAGGCCGTCCGCCGCCGCCGCGACGACTTCAACGCCTTGCTCGTGCTCGAAGTCGGCAAGAGCTGGGTCGAGGCGGATGCCGACACGGCCGAGGCGATCGACTTCCTCGAGTTCTACGCCCGCGAGGCCCTGCGCTATGCCGCCCCGCCGCCGCTGACGCCGCTGGCCGGTGAGGACAACCGCCTCAGCTACATCCCGCTCGGCGTCGGCGTCGTGATTCCGCCCTGGAATTTCGCCTTCGCGATCATGGCCGGCATGACGACGGCCGCGCTCGTTGCGGGGAACACGGTCGTGCTCAAGCCTTCGAGCGATGCGCCGGTCATCGCCGCGGCGTTCGTCCAGCTGCTGCACGAGGTCGGCCTGCCGCCGGGCGTCGTCAATTTCGTGCCCGGCTCCGGCCGCACGATCGGCGACGCGATCGTCTCGCATGCCAAGACGCGCTTCATCGCTTTCACCGGCTCGAAGGAAGTCGGGCTGCACATCAACGAGCTGGCTTCGAAGACGCAGCCCGGCCAAATCTGGATCAAACGCGTGATCGCGGAGATGGGCGGCAAGGACTCGATTGTGGTGGCCGCCGACGCGGACCTCGACGCCGCCGCCGATGGCATCGTCGCTTCGGCCTACGGTTTTGGGGGGCAGAAGTGCTCGGCGTGCTCGCGTGCGATCGTCGAGGCGAGCGTCTACGACGCACTCGAACGGAAGATTGCTGAGCGGGTCGCGAAGCTGTCCGTCGGCGATCCCGCCGAGCGGGGCGTCTACATGGGTCCGGTGATCAACGAGGCTGCGCTCAAGACGATGTTGCGCTATGTCGAGAAGGGCCTAGCCGAAGGCGGTCGCTTAGTCGCGGGCGGCAAGCGTGGATCGGGCGACGGCTACTTCCTCGAACCGACGGTCATCGCCGACGTCGCCCCCAAGGCCACGATCGCTCAGGAGGAGATTTTCGGACCGGTGCTGGCCTTGATCAAGGCGGACGACTATAGCCAGGCACTCGATATCGCGAACAACACCGAATTCGGTTTGACCGGCGCGGTCTATTCGCGTGACGAGGCCAAGCTCGAGCGAGCGCGCGACGAATTCCACGTCGGCAACCTCTATTTCAACCGCAAGTGTACGGGCGCGATGGTCGGCGGCCATCCCTTCGGCGGTTTCAACATGTCGGGCACCGACTCCAAGGCCGGCGGCTACGACTACTTGTTGCTCTTCACGCAGGCTAAGATGGTCTCGAAAAACATCGGCGGCGGCAACGGGAAGGCGGGCGGCGAGTAGGCCCAAGCGGCCGCGTGGCCTCGAAGGATGCTCGCTTTGACGATGTCGCGACCCGTCGTCGAATGAGTTAGGCACGAACCCCACGGAGCCCCAGCATGGATGAGAATCGCTTTGAGCGCATCGAGGCGCGGCTCTCGAACCTCGAGAACGAGATTCGCCGCCTCAGCCTCGAGGCCGCCAAACCCAGCCCCGCGCCGCCGCGCGCCGCCGAGCCGATTGCCGCGCCGAGCGCCGCCGCGCCTACACTTGCTGCGCAGATCGCCGCCGCGCAGATTGCCAGCGAGCGAAGCGCTGGGCCGAGCGCGCCGCGCTCGCAGTCCCCGGCTGGTCTCGAGGCCCTCATCGCCGGGCGAGGGCTCCAGGTTGCCGGGTTCATCCTGCTGTTATTCGGCGCCGCGTTCTTCCTCGATCTCGCGTTTACGCGCGGTTGGATCGGCCCGGCCGAGCGTATCCTTCTAGGCCTCGTTGTGGGCTCGGGCCTGATTGGGTTCGCGGCGACCCGAATTCGGGAGACATATCGTGCCCTCGCGGAGTCGCTGATCGGTTTGGGCGCGGGCATCCTGTATCTCTCGCTGTGGGCCGCGGTTGCGGTGTTTCCCGACCTGCACGTCTCGCGCGGAGCCGCGTTCCTGGCGATGATCGCCGTCACCGCGGCGCTAGCCGCGCTGGCGGGCGCGCGCCGCTCGCAAAGCATCGCGATCATGGGCATCGTTGGCGGCCTGCTCACGCCGGCGCTGCTCGCGGGCGGCCCACCGGACCGAATGGTCCTGGCGAGCTATCTGTTGACCCTATGCGCCGGGATGCTCGCGGTCGCGCGGCGCTATGCGTTCGCGGCGCTCGAAATCCTCGCCGCGCTCGGCGCGCTCTGTTACTCGACGACGTTCGCGCCAAATCTGGAGGCCGGCTGGAGCGTTACCGCGGCCGAGATCGTCGCGGCGCTCTTCGTCGCGGTGTTCGCGATCGCGTTCACGGTCGGAACCCCGAAAACCGAGAGCGCGTTGAAGTGGCGGCTCATCCTGATCGTCGCCGACGCCGGCGCGTACGCGTTCGTCCTCGAGCAGATCTTCGCGGACCAGCAGAACTTGCTCGGCTACAACCTGCTCGGCTTCGCCGCACTCCTGTTGCTGGTAGCGCAGGGGCGTAACCTGCACGGGGCGTTCGCGCGGACCTACGGCTACCTGGGATTGGCAACGGTGACGCTGGCTCTGCCGGCCCTTCTGCACGAAGCGACGCTTCTCGACGCATTAACGATCGAAAGCGTGCTGCTCTTTGCGTTCGGTTTGCGTGCCGATCTGTGGATCGCCCGCGCCGGGGTGCTGCTCTTCGCGCTGGTCGGGTTCGGCGTTCTGGGTCAGACCTGGTTCAACGGGCCCGAACTCGCTGCGCGCGTCGACGTCGGGCTCGTGCTGTGGCTGGCCGGCGGCGCCTACGTTTTGCGGAACGTCCGCGGGCTGACTCCAAACGACGAGAGCGGCGGCTTGCACGCGCTCCTGCGCATCTGGGTCGACGTGATGGCCGTCAACGCGCTCTCGCGCCTGTGCCTCGACCTGATGGGAGGTTCGGCGTGGTATCTGAGCGTCCCGAGCAACGCGCAATTCGCGATCTCGATCGTCTGGACGCTGTATGCCGCCGCGCTCTTCGGTTATGGCTTGCGCCGCCGGCTCGCGCTCCTGCGCTGGGAAGGCATCGCACTGTTCGCGGCCACGATTCTCAAGGTCTTCGCGGTCGATCTTTCGACGGTCGATTTGGAATACCGCATCGGTTCGTTCGTCGTCTTGGGTGCGATGTTGTTCGCGGCTTCAGCCTGGTACACGCGCTCGATGGCCAAATCCGCTGCGGTCCCGGACGAATGATCGTCTCCGCCCCTCCGCCGCCGGCGGCGCTTGCGGCCTGGACCGCCTGGATGAGCGTGACGCCCGTGCAGATCGCGCGCGCGCCGGCCGGGCTCGTCCAAGTTCGCATTCCAGCCCTGCAGATCGGGCCCGACGTCGGCGGAAACTACCCAGCATTGCGCGTCGTCGACGAGTCCGGACGCGACCAACCCTACGCCCTCGATCCGCAGAGCCCCCCGCGTGACGAGCGCCAAGTTGCGCTGATCGACACGGGCTTCGTCCCAAATCGCGGCAGCCAGGCGGTCATCGATCTGGGTCCTGGCGCGACGCTCGTCGACACGGTGAGGCTGGACGTCGACGTCGATCGCTCGCCGACGTATTTCGAACGGATCGCCCTCGATGCGAGCGACGATCGCGTCAGCTGGCGTGTGGTGCGCGACGACGCGCTCGTCTATCGCGTCGCCCAAGACGGCGGCCAGGGAAACCAGACGATCTCCTTCCCCCCGACGCGCTCTCGCTGGTTGCGCGTTCGCGTTTTGGACGCGCACGTGCCGCTTCCGCTGAACGGGGCGAGCGTCGCCCGCGCGCCCCAGCAGGCGACGCTCGTTCCGCTTGCGCTTGCGCCGCGCTCGAGCGTCGATGTCCCCGCGCACGAGCAACGCTGGACCTTCGAGGGCGCGGTTCCGATTCGGGTCGCGGCAATCGCCTTCGAGCGGACCAGCGGCACGTTCTCGCGCGCGGTGCGGGTCGAGACCAGCGACGACGGCAACGCTTGGAACGCCGCCAGCGGCGAAACCCTGGCGCGGTTCGCGGACGGCAGTTCGCACCTCTCGTTCGCGTTCCCCGAAATGACGGCGCGTTATTTGCGCGTCGTGGTCGAAAACGGCAACAATGCCCCGCTCGCGGGTGCGGAACCGGTGCTCTTCGTGCGGCCCCGCGAGGTCGTCTTCACCGCGACGGATCGGCATCGCTACTGGCTGCTGTCGTCCAACCCGGCCGCCAGCGCACCCACCTACGACCTGGCCGAGCGGCTCGCGCATGCCAGCTGGACCGCGCGTCCCGCGTCCGCCGGAGCGACGGTCCCCAATCCGCAGTACCGCGATCCTCGGCCCGTGGGGGAGCGCTATCCGTGGCTGCTCAGCTCGGTCGTCGTCCTGGTTGCGCTGTTGCTCGGCGCCCTGTCCCTGCGCACGATCCGGAAAGCCGGCGCCTAGAAGCCGAAGCGGCTGAGGTCTCAGATGGGCTTCGGGGGCTGCGCCTCAGGCGCGTTGGCTTGTTTGCTTCCTACGGCGTGGCAAGCTTTCGAGGCGGGCCAAGGCGGGTGCGGCTGGACTGGAGGGGTCCGATCGTAGGGCTATGCACAATATTCGAGACTTATTCGCAGTTTCTGCGCCGCTTTTGATTGACGTCACTATGTCGCGGTGCTACTATATCGGCCGTGACTCTGATGTCTCGCCATTTCGGTGCGGTCAGTGATCCGGTCCGGTTAGGGCCAGACATCCGTGTTCGTTCCTTGAAAACTGAGCAGTACAGTAGCGCATAAGTCTGTGGGTCTCCATCCGGAGATGCAGGTGGGTGCGCGGCGCAAGCCGCGTTTTTCATTTGTGTCGCCGTTTGAGAGAAAATCGTCAGTCGTGCCAAAGACCCGGCTCCACCGGTTCTGCGGGCAAACACGGCCGACCGTACAAATTGACCGATCCGTATCGCCCGAGGGGCGGTGAAGGATCACGCACGGCGGGTTCGTCCCGGCGTGCAGCTTAGTCAGCGAATTTAGAGCCCAAACGGCTCCAAAGCAATTTTTGGAGAGTTTGATCCTGGCTCAGGATTAACGCTGGCGGCGTGCCTAACACATGCAAGTCGAACGAGGTAGCAATACCTAGTGGCAGACGGGTGAGTAACACGTGGGCAACCTACCGTAGAGTGGGGGATAACTAGCCGAAAGGTTAGCTAATACCGCATGAAACGTGCTGTGGCATCACAGAACGTTAAAAGGAGCAATCCGCTTTATGACGGGCCCGCG
>Ga0302325_10001244_pt1 | contig 65825 bp, 55 predicted proteins | sample Palsa_T0_2_FD_201948 | JGI IMG/M metagenome (GOLD analysis project Ga0302325, IMG submission 201948) | Peat permafrost microbial communities from Stordalen Mire near Abisko, Sweden - Palsa_T0_2 | ecosystem: Environmental > Terrestrial > Soil > Palsa > Peat permafrost | place: Sweden: Abisko...
GCACGCTGGTCTACCAGGCGCTAATGAACTAACTGGGGCCGGCCGGCCCATCTCCACGACCACATCAGAAACGATGTGGAAGTCAGATCAATGGCAGGCTCAGTGGTGCTGTATGACTGCACATTGTCTTTGTAGACTGCCGGGTCCGACGCATTGTACGGTCCATCATTGCCGTTGAATATTTTGAAGCTATCGGTGCCGTTCCCCGGGCATCCGATCATGCCGTCGAGAGTGCCGGACGTGGCTGCGTATGACGGTCCTTCGGATGCCGCTCCCCATAGGACAGGCACACCGCCAGAGGTGCCATCCAACGCTCCGGCCAGGTTGGCGACCTGGTGCTGGATACAGTTGGGAAAGGTAGCCGAGCCGTCGCCCACGATGAAGGACGATCCCCACGGATTGGCGCCCAAAATATTGGCCAGCCATCTTCTTGAGTAAGTGTCGTACTCATGCAAACCGGTCAAGTAATAGGCTTCGCTGGCCATCACCGAGAGACCGGCGCCGTGCGATGTTGTGTCGCTGTTCCAGGCGTCGCCGAAGCCCCAGGCATCATTGTTGGCTTGGCCGATGGCAAGGCCTACTTGATTGAGGAGCTGGTCGCGGGCATCGGCAGCGGTCAGTGCTAACCCAGTCGGATTGCCTGCCAATTTGAGCGCACGATACAGCTCGAAGTGTGCGAGACCGCTGACATCGTATAGGTTCAAGGTATCTGCGGCGCCGGTGTAGTAGATTCTGTTAATATAATTTTCCGCAAACTGCGCAGCTTGAGCCAGGTAATGCATGGGATCTGTCTGCGGCAAGCCGGCCGGCAGTTGTGTGCCGGCCGCCGATGCAAGCGCGATGTACAGTTCCGTGGCGCCCAGTTCCATATCATCGTCCCAGACGGTTTCAGGATAGCCGTCAAACGGGATGATGGTGAGAAGGCAGCCCGGGCACGAACCGGAGCCAACCGAGGGCGCGGGGTCCGCATAAGACGTATCCGCCAGCGCGAAGATATCCTCGGCGTTGCGGAGACACTGATTGGCCCGTGCCGGCTGAACGGTGCGATTCAGTTGGTAGCACACGGCAAAAGCGGCGGCCAGCCGGCCGGCCAGATTGGGACTGATGGGCGACCCGGCCGGTCCTGCTATGAAGACCGGACGGTGACAGATGAACTGAGCGCTCGAATCGCAACCATCCCAGGTATCGTCTGCCTGGGGCAGGCGCCAGATATCGTAATCGCTCAGAAGATCGGGAAAGTGAGTCCAGCTCTGGCTGTTGCCGACCTGATAGTAGAGCGTTTTTGTGCTGTCATCCCACATCTTCATCAGGAACTGGATGCCGAAAAGAGCTTCGGCCGAGAAGTTCGATGAGAGAGGCGCGCCGGCCGCGCTTCCCGCGTAGGAAATCGAATCGGGCGGAGCCGGAGGACTCTGCGGAGCGCCGCCGCCCATCTGATCGGGGAAGTCGCGAATCCCGATCTCCTGGAGCGTAACGGTGTAGCTCATCGTTTCGACATATTTCATGTAGTCGCCGGCATCCCACCAACCGCCTGCGGCATTGATGAACGCACCGGTCGAGGTCAGCGGCGTGCCGGTGGTATCGATATTGTCGTCGCTGTCGAGCGGCGGAGTCTGATAGACCGCTGCGTGCGCATCCTTGAGATGGCCCGGCGCGGTGCGTAGCGCGTTGGGAATGTAGTCGGGACCGTCGCGTTCGGATTCGTAGAAGAACAGGGTGTTCAGGAGCAAACCGGGATAGAGCCCGGCGGGCGCCGCCACGGCAAATTTCGGCGAAACCGCGGGTACCGGGCCTGGCACGGAAATGGTGTAGCCGGCGCCGGAGGGTATGTCGAAATCCAGGGCGTAAACATCGTAAGTCAGCGTGGGGCTGTTGCTCCAGGTGCCGAGCAGCGCGCCTATGGAAGCGGTAAAGACGGCGTGGCTCTGCCCGTCGAGGACGCTGAAAATCGCCCCGGCTTCGGATACGGTTGACATCAGGTAGGCGCGAAAGGACGGGCTGCCGGCTTCGTATCCAACCTGGTTTACGCGGACATACGCGGACTGTGCCTGAGCGGCTGCCGAACCGGCAAGCAGGGCGAAGGCCGCCGCGCACAAGCGGTGACTTAACATCGTTCGGACTCCTGTTTCGATTCACCTATCTTACCCGAGCTATGATCGAAGAGGCCGCCCGATGCATGAAATGAGCATAGCCGCTTCGATGTTGGAAGCCGTACAGGAGGAATCCACGCGGCGTGGCGCGCACGTGCTGGCGGTCGGGGTAAAGATCGGGGCGCTTTCCGGCGTGGATGCCGAATCGCTGCGCTTCTGCTTCGAGGCCCTGGTGAAGGACACCGATCTGGCGCCGCTTTCGCTGGAAGTCGAGGCGCTCGCCTGGCGTCACCGCTGCCGCCAGTGCAACTCGGACTTTCGCGTCGAAGACTACCGTACCGAATGCCCGCGGTGCGGGTCGCCCGAGACCGAAATGGCCGGCGGCAACGAATTGGAATTTGCCTATATGGAGATCACAGAAACATGACCCGCGTGCCTGTCGAGCGCAAAGTCCTGAGCGAGAACGACCGTCTGGCCGCTGACCTGCGCCAGGGGTTTTTGCAGCAGGGCACGCTGTGTGTGAACCTGATCAGCTCGCCGGGCTCCGGCAAGACCATGCTGCTGGAGCGCACCCTGGCGGCGTTCGAGCCTGGCCGCCACGTAGCCGTTTTGACCGGCGATATACAGACCGATAACGACGCGCAACGGCTCGCCCGCTATGGCTTCCCGGTCCGCCAGATCACCACCGGGGGCGCCTGCCACCTGGACGCGCGGATGGTGGAGAAGGCGCTGGCGGAGTGGCGGCCTGCGCCGATCGATGTGCTCTTCGTCGAAAACGTGGGCAACCTGGTATGCCCGAGCAGCTATGACTTGGGCGAAGAAGCGCGCGTGGTGCTGCTCAGCGTGACCGAGGGTGAAGACAAGCCCTTGAAATATCCGGCCACCTTCCATCGCGCCGACCTGGTGGTGCTGAACAAGATCGATTTGCTGCCGTACGTTCCGTTCCGTATGGATCTCGCGCGCGAGTACATACGCCGCGTGCAGCCGGACGCCTCGATTGTGGAGATCTCCTGCACCACGGGAGTGGGCCTCGATGCCTGGCGCGAATGGATCGAGGCACGCTATGCGGCGCGGGCGGCCAATCTCAGCTCTGTGCGGTCTTCCGGAAACGGAAATTCTTGATGCGCCCGGTATCGAGAACAAAACCGGTCACCTTGCCGGCCGCGTCTCTCTGGAAGTGAATATCGCCAGTCTGCGTTTCGAAGTAATCCTGCACCGTCGGATCGAGCTTTTGCGGTTTTGACTTCAAACGCTTCAACACCAGGCCGCCGTTCTCGACTCCGATTCGATAGACAGGCTCGATCTCGGCGCTCACATAGTCGCCGGCGTATCCCGCAAGCTGGCTTGAGCTGGGCTTGAACTCCGGCACCTTGTCAAAGACATCCGGCTTTTCTTCTCCCGGTGGCTGAATGGTCAGGCGCTGCGGCGCGCCCGCCGCCGCATCATCGAACGTGAACACCGTCGGCGCAAAGGGTAGTTGAAAACGGTTCTCCGAGAGCGCCGTTAATTCCACTCGATCGTCCGGAGAAAACGCCACAAACAACTTTCCGTCTCTGAGTACGATGCGGCGCGCCTCCTCGTCGTCCTTCTTCCAATACAGGCCCGCATACCGGGCAAGCCGTTCCTCCGGCACCGCAACGGCCTTGGCGGACGGATCTGCGTGCACCGGCGGCGGCTCCTTGAACTCCTCAGCCAGATAAATGTCCGCGACCTTCTGCGTCAATCTGCCCGGCTGTATCTCACCTTTGTTGCAAAGGCACGCAACCGAAAAGTGTTGTTCGGGAAAACGAAGCAGGTCGGCCCGATACCCCGCATCTGCGCCGCCGTGACCGACGGTGGGCAGGCCGCGATATTTACCGCGCACCAGACCGGATGCGTAGTCCAGCTCTTTGCCGCTATTCAGCTTTCCACGCTGCAACTGTTGTTCCACCAGCTCGCGGCCACCCACACGCGGATCGTAGAAATTTTCATCCCATCGTGCCAGATCTTCCACCGTGGTCAGCAGACTGGTCGCGCCTACCGTATCGAAATTCGTTACGCTCAGCCGGTAGCCGCCGCCACCCTCGCCGTTCACGTAGCCGTACGCGATGTGTTTCACAATTTCCGCATGGTCGTCGCGGAAGTGTGTATTTTTCATATCGAGAGGCTGGAAGATACGACTGGCCGTAAATTCGCGCAACGACTGGCCGCTTACCCGCTTCACGATCTGGGCCAGCAGCGTGTATCCCGTGTTGCAGTACACGTACTTCTCGCCTGGTGGAAAGTTGAGCTCTTTCTGACGCGACATCACGTCCAGAACGTCGTCGTCGGTGATCAGGTCGAGCGAATAACGCCAGCCCGCCAGACCAAGCAGCGACCATTGATCGCGCAGACCGCTGGTGTGGTGAATCAGATGCCTGAGGGTTATCCGGGAGCCGAACTCCGGAAGCTCCGGTATGTATTTGTGAACGTCGTCGTCGAGCGAAAGCTTCTGTTCCTGCGCGAGCAACAAAATAGCGGCCGCCGTAAACTGCTTCGAAATAGAGGCAACGTGAAATACCGTCTCCGTGTTTATCGGAATGTCGTGATCGAGATCTGCCATTCCGTAGCCGCGCTTGTAAATGATCTTGCCATCTTTGATGACGGATAGTGCGCAACCGGGAGATACGGTGGTGTCCCACTCGGCGAAGACCTTATCGACCTGTTCATGCCGGCTTCGCAAGGCCGTATCTTGCCCGGCGCTGGCGGCGTTCGGTGCAACAGTCAAACCAATCGCAAGGAGTAGAAGAAATGTGTTACGAACCACTGCAACCTCCGTGAGCCCTCAGTATATCCTCTCCCGGGCCAAATGCTGGTATTCTGGCGGCTGACATGACCGAGCATCCACTGGTCAACGCCACGGTATTCGCCGCGCTGGGCGTGGTGTTATTTTCGCTTGCCGGCGCCGTTCTGCTGAAGCTGATACCGCTCAAGCTGTGGCGGGAAATCGTGGAAGAGCGCAACGTGGCGGCGGCCATCTTCGCGGGCGCCGTGGCCATCGGAATCGCGCTCATCATTGCGGCGGCGATGCACTGATTCACGCTATGCTAACCTTCTAATCTATGGCGTTTGAGTCCGATAAAGTGATGTTCGAGATTTATCGGGAAACCGAGTATTCCGGCAGGTACCGGGTGGTCTACTTTACCGAACTGCAGGACCACAACAAGGAAACCGAGATCAACCACGCGCTCGCCGGCGAGCACTTCTACGACGGCTTCATCAAGAGCTACCGCAAGGAAGAGGCTAAGGAGATTATTGCCGCCTGCCTGACGCGGCTCAACAATGGCGAGAAGATCGCGCCGGAGGACGTGGAAAGCGCTCTCGGCGAGCATAACGCCTGAGAGTCCGGTGCAAATCACCCGCCACGCCAGTCTTACCGAGCAGCAGTTCCTGGGTTGCGTGAGCGCGTTCGTGGACGCCATCGCGGGCGAGCTGAACGCGGCGGCTATGTACCTGCGCAAACTGGAGGAGCGGCCCAAGGGCGCAGCCTTCGCCTACGAGATGTCACTCGACCGGCATCGCTACGGCGCGCTGACCGTGCTCGATCGCTGGGCGGAACTGGTCCGCGCTTTTAGAGCCCACCTCGAGATCAGCCGATGGCAGGCCATCATCGACCAAGCGCCGGCGCGCTCGCGTATCGCCGCGGATATCCTGGCGCGCGCCAATGAAGTGCTCGACGCGGCCAAAGAGTATTCGAGCGAAGTAGTGGCGGCCTGCGTGCTGGCGTTCCAATCGGTGACCACTACCTTCGAGGAAGAGCGCCGCGCCGCCGAACAGTCAGCCAGCCTGGGACCTATGCTGCCGGAGGAATTCAAATTGGCGCGCGCGATGTTTGTGCAGGATCTGGCGGCGCGCTAACTGGTGAGCGCAACCTTGCCGATCTCATCCGGCGTCTGTGGTGCGACCGGACGAATGAAACGGCGGTAGAAATATCGCATTACATAGAAGGAGCAACCAATGGCAACCGCCAGCACCGCGTTCACCATCAGCACTGAGACTGCCGTCGCCAGGAACGCCGCGGCATCCACGCGACGCATGCGCGGCAGCCTGCGCCAGGTACTCCACTCGAGCAACCGCAGGCCGATATAGGCAGTGACGCCCGCCAGCGCCGGAACCGGGATGCGCGAAATATAGCGGCCCCCCAGGCCGAGAAAGCCCAGGATAAAGACAGCATGGAAAATATTGGAGAGGCGCGTGGACCCGCCACAGCGTACGCTGGCGAGGCTGCGCGCCGGAATGCCGACACTCATCGGCGCGGCGAACATGCCGGCGACCACGTTGGCGATTCCATAGGCACCCAGTTCCGCATCGGCGTCGGCCCGCTTGAGATGCTTGTGGCGCCCGCGAAAGTGTTCCACGATCCGCGACGTGATCAGAATATTGACCGAACTGACGAATGCCAGACCGAAGGCGGCCGGGAGCACATTCACTACGTCGGCGGGAGCCCACGCGAAACCGGCAAAGGGTGGGATCTCGAAAGGCAGCCTGCCAATCTCTTTCTCATGAATCCCCAGCGCCGCCGCGGAGACGACCGCGATAAAGACGCCGATTAGCGGCGCCGGTGCGTTCGGAGCAAAATGCGCGGCCGCAAAAGCCGCGGCAATGACTAGCGCGCTGATCGCCAGGGCCCCCGCATGGGCGTGGCCCGCGTGCGAGAGAACTTGCCAGCTCTGGTAGAGAAGATTGTTCGAGGTGCGATCGACACTGGTGCTTACCGCCGTCATGGTAGCAAGCTGGGAAAGCACCATCATTGCGCCAATCCCGCACGAGAAGCCGGTTACGACGGGTTGCGGCACCCGCTGAATATGGCGGCCCAGGCGCATCAGCCCGAACGCCATCATGAAAACCGCGGCGACTATGCAGACCTTCGCCGCGCCCCCGAGCCCCTGCAACTGGACCGCATGAGCGATGAAGGGAACCGTAGCACTGGCGGTGCCGCCGATCAGCACAGGATTGCGCCCAAGCAACGCGGTGATGGGGGCACTCACGATGGAGGTGACCAGGCCGAGCACGGGCGGCAGGCCCATCAGGGAGGCCATGGCCAAGCCATACGGAATCGCAATCAGGGCGGCGATCAGCCCTCCGAACAGATCGCCAATGAGCGCGCGCCAGGAATAATGAAGTTTGAACATCATTCTTCGCGGTCACCGCTCGGCCACGGTCACGGACGCGGTTAAGCGTTATAGCACTTCAAGCATGCGGTCTTGAACTTGGCCATCTCGTCTTTGGTCCCTACGGTGACTCGTACCCAGGTAGGCCAAACCGGCCAGACGCGGCCAATGTAGATATTCTCCCGCGCCATGGCGTTGTAGAATTCCACGCCGGGCCGCCTGGCGTTCATCATGAATTTGTTGCTCTCCGAAGGGATGAACTCGATGTTCTTGGAGGTCAGGAAGCTGAGCGTGTCCTCGCGTATATCGCCGATGATTTTGCGGCGCTCGGCCACCAGGGTGGCAACCTTCAGACTGGCAGTGGCTCCCACCATTCCCGTGACCGGCAGCGCCCCCGCCGACCAGTCTTTCATTTTGTCCAACAGATCCGGCCGTGCGATCGCGGCGCCGGCGCGCAGCCCCGCCATGCCGTAAATCTTGGAGAATGTCCGCAGAATGATCAGGTCCTTGTCTTGCGCCACCAGGTCGGTGCATGGCACGGCGTTAGGCGATATATGCGTGTAGGCCTCATCGAGCACGACCACGGTTTCTTTGGGCTTGTTGGCGATCAGCCACTCAATGTCCGCGCGGCTGGTCAAAGTGCCGGTCGGATTGTTGGGGTTGCATACGTAAAAGACGCCGGGAGACGGATGGGCCGCCAGCATCGCCTTGACATCATGATCCCAAGTGCCTTTGCGCAGCGGTACGTTAATGGTTTGGGCGCCGATGAACTTCGCTGCGCGTTCCCCGGCTTCATAACCTGGATCGGCCTTGACGAAAGGATGTTCCTTGGAGCAAAAGGAAAGCACGGAGCGATGCAGCGGATCGCTCGATCCGGCGTAAGGAGTGACATATCTGGGCTTCACGCCACACACCTGGGCCAGAGTTTCCTGCAGGTTGAAGGTCTCCTCATACATGTACCGGCCGCCTTTCTTGATGACGTTGTAGATAGCGTCGGCCGCCTCCGGGCACGGGCCCATGGGATTTTCATTGGCGTTAATTTTGACCGCGTCCGCCGGCATGTTTCGGACCATGGAAAGCTGCGCAAGAGCGCGCTCGTTGTAGAAAGGCAGCGCCGCGCCGGCGGTAATGACGGACGCCAGGCGGCCGAAGCTACGGCGGGAAAAGCCGCGTTTTACAAGGTCCGCGGACTGTTCAGCACTGAAAAACGGTGACATGCTTTCTCCTTTACTCGATTGTAGAACTTTATTCGCCCTTTAGAAAGTGAAGCGAATGGCGAGCTGCATTTGCCGCGCGAAATTCGCCTGCCCGGTAATCTGCCCGAATGTACCGCTCGAAAAGTTGGTATTGGGCGAATAGAAATACGGTGAGTTGAACGCGTTCAAAGCTTCGGCGCGGAACTGTGCTCGTACATTTTCTTTGATGTTGAAGTTTTTGAAGACGGATAGATCCCAATTCTTCTCGCCGGGACCACGCAAACCGATAGTCCGGGGTGTGTTGCCGAAAGTGCCCTGCGGCGCCAGAGAGAAGGCGGCGGGGTTGATGTAGTCGTAGATGCGCTGTTCCACGCTACCGCTGGTGCCGGGCGCCGTACCGGTCGTATCAGGCCGCTGAGCGCCGTAGCCGTAAGCCGAGTTCAGATTCGTCTGGTAGATCTGCAACGGAAAGCCCGTCTGGTAGACCGTGACGCTATTGATCACCCAGCCGCCCACGAGCAGATCAAGCGCCCGGTTATCGATGTTCCAGAGCTCCTTTCCCCGTCCGATCGGCAACTGGTAGGAAAACGCGGTCGCCCAGCGGAGCGGAGTATCGACATTCGATAAGCTATATTCGGCCGCCGTGTTGTAAGGGTTCTGGGGAGCGTTTTGCGCGCCGCCATTGAGGGAAGTCCCGACTCCGCCGCTGCTCTCATCCATATTCTTCGACCAGGTGAATGTGCTCAGGAAGGTCAGACCTTTGCTGAGGCGCTTCTGTGCCTTCACCACCATGGAGTTATAACTGGCGTGATTATTATCACCGAAGATTTCGGTAATGCCGGTGTAAGCCGGGAACGGAAATAGCAAATCACTAGCCTGGACGGTGCGCCCGGATAAGGTGCCCGCGGCCACTCCGGGAACGCCGAAGAATGGGTTGGCCACCTGGGCGTCGAGCGCGGCCGATCCCATGGACAGGTAACTGGGATTCAAGGCATCGATGTTGATGTTCGGCTGGCCCAAAGTGAGATGCGTCGAGTGCGAACCGACGTAGCCGACCTCCAGTGCAATTCCAAAGCCGACTTCGCGTTGGATATCGATGGAGTACTGCTGCACGCGGGGGGATGCGGTCTGCGGATCGACCAGGGAGAAATTCGACCCGATGCCGGCAGCGGCGCCCAGAGTATTGCCCACGGGTTGCAACAGCCCATCGGGGAATGGATTGGTGAGCACGTCGCTGGTCGATTTGCCTTGGTACTGGGTATTGTTCGCGTAGCCGAGCGTGGCGAGAGGCCCGCCGAGGTAGAGCTGCGGCGCCCAGAACAGACCGTAGCCGCCTCGCAGTACAGTCTTGGTGTCGAGCTGCCAGGCGACGCCAACGCGCGGCCCCCACTTGTTCCAGTTGTAGTTGCCCACCGAAGTCGGCGCGCCGCCCACGCCGGCGTATTCCACCGCGCCCTTCAAATTGAGGCCGGGGACCTGGCTCGCGATGGGGCTGGCAGCGGTCTCATTAAAGCCCACGATCAAGCCGTTGTTGGACTCCTGCACGCCCCCCTCATGTTCCCAGCGCAGTCCCGCATTGATGGTGATCTTGTTGGTAAGGCGAAAATTGTCCTGCACATAAGCGCCATAGTAGGGAATGATATCGGTCAGTTTGGAAGACGTGTCCGCCTCGCGGCTGTAGGGCAGGCCCAGAAGCAGATCCGACAAGTCGGTTCCGCTGTTGCTCGCGCCCAGAGAGCTGTCGGTGTTGAAATTGTAGCAGCCGGTGGTGCAGTTGATACCAGCGCCCGCGGTAGCCAGACGGCGGTAGTCAAAGCCCACTTTGAGGTCATGCCGGCCAAGAAATTTATCCACGGCGGTGGAGAAGTTGTGGGAAGCTTCGTCGTAGTAGTCCCAATCGCCCTGATCGCCCAACGAATAGAGACTGGACATATTGATTTGGGGGAACTCGGCGGCGGCCGGATTGATCGAGCCTGCATAGGCCGGGCTGAATCCCAGCGATGCGATGTTATAGCCTTGGGAGCTGTTGTAGTCGAAATTGGGGAAGCGGTTGAAACCGTAGCGCAGGGTTAAAACGGTAGTAGGATTGATGGTAAAGATGCTGTTGACCGCGGTGGCATCCACGCGCCGCAGCAACCGCCATCCCGACTCCGTGGAAGGACTGTCGAACCACGTATCGCCCGGCTCCAGCGAATAGTAGCGGGCGTAGCTCAAGCTCATGCGCCACCAAGTGGTAAAGTCCTCATCGATCTTGGCGGTGTATTGCACCGCGCGCGCTTTAATCGACGAGGACAAAGCGATATCGGAGTCACCGTAGTACGCCGGAGTGGAGGTCGGAAGCGGATAGGTGTTGGCAATCGCCTGACCTACCGGCGTAATCCGCGAGGCCGGTATGATATTGCCCGGGAATGGCAGGCCGGTTAGCGGATCGTAAATGACATGCAATTGACCGGTGGAATCGAAGCTTTTTGAAAAATCGCCCGTTCGTTCCGCAACCGTAGGCAGGTTGAAGTCCGCTGAATCCGATGACCTGTCGTCATAATGCTCGACGCCCAGGAAGAAGAAAGTACGATTTTTGCCGTTGTAAATCTTGGGGATCGAAATAGGACCGCCAAAGCTGGCGCCCCAGGTGGTATTGGGTTGTTCGGCGATCGGAATTCCAGCGGCATTACTGAAGAAGGCGTTGGCGTCCCAGTCCGTGCGCCGCACATGGCCATATAAGCTGCCGTGGTAGTCGTTAGTCCCCGATTTCATCAGAGTATTAAACATCCCGCCCCCGGTGCGCGCCATTTCGGCGTCGTAGGTATTGGCCTGGATCTTGACTTCCTGGACAGACTCCAGAGTGGGGATGATGATAGCCCGATTATTGGCGTCGGTAATGGGTATGCCATCCAGCAAATAGTTATTGCCGCGCACCGGGCCGCCGGCGATGGAAATCATCGAGGAACCGCTCTGATCCTCCATGCGATTGTATGCCGGAGGACCCACCTGTACGATATTCAGAGACAACTTGGACATCATGAAAGGATTGCGTCCCAGGTTGGGGAGGTCTACGAGTTTCTGATTATCCAGGACCTGTCCCTGGGATGCATTGGAGGATTCGACCAGCGGAACCTCCGCGGTTACCAGCACGCTTTCGGTGACCGCTCCTACGTCCAGCCTTACGTCGACAAGCACGAACTCCTGCGTTCCGATAATGATATTCTTGCGTTCGAAGCGTTTGAAGCTCTCAGTCTCGGTGACCAGAGTGTAAGTAGCAGGTACCAGGGCGGTGAACTCAAATCCACCCTCGCTGTTGGACAGTGCGCTGCGAGTTTCACCGGTTCCGTCATTGGTCAGGGTGACCTTGGCCTTGGCTATTGCTGCGCCCTGCTGGTCCGCGACGGTACCGCGCACTCCCCCTTGATACGATTGCGCTATCAATAGCGGGGCCGCAAAACATAGGACCGCCGCGAGAATAGCTGTCGTCAGGAGACAATTCCCGCGATTGTCTGTTCCAGGTATAGTCATCGTTGTTCCCCCTTGAAATGAATGCAGAGGTTCCAGGCAGACAAAGCCGGAACAGGTTAGTTAAGACTTATGATTACGGATCTATTTTTGCTTTACTGAATCCCAAGTATTGGGGGAGTATATCACCGGCGGGGAAAATACAAGCGAAGATTTTTTTAATGGGTCCTATAACAAATCGGCCAGACACCACGATGCCGGGGGTGCACTCCGGATTACTTTAACTGGCCTGGAAAATACGCTGTAATATCGCGGATGAGCTGCCGTTCCGGCGGTGAGAATTGGCTGCGGAACTCCGCGCTGCTCAGACGCGCGTTGCGCTGTCCTTCCGGGAGCGCTCGCAGACGCCCGATCTCCTCCCGCACCAGCCCCCGGCGGTCCACAGGCAAGTCGCGGAACGCGCGGACACTGCGCCGGACGATTTCCTGCTTTTCCGGTGGAAGCTGGGCGAACTTCTGGTAGCGCTCGCGCAATGCCTGCTTCTCCCACGGCGGCAGTTGGTTGTAGCGCCGGATGCGCTCGCGGATCTGTTGGGCGCGCTCCGGCGGCAGCTTCGCGAGCTCGCGCTCCCGCTCTTCCGGGGACATCTGGTTCCAGCGATCGATCGCGTTACGCGCGCGTTGCGCAGGCGGTTTCTCCGCGACTACCGTGGACTCGCTCGCAACCGCTGTGAGCGCTGCGATTAGCGCCCATCCGCAACTAAGAATGACCCGGTACATGCCATCACATCGTGTCGGCGTGGGGAGCTTCCACCTGGTTACCGGCGCCAAATTGCCGCAACAACTCCAGGTCGTCTAGCGTCCGCTCCACCTGGTCTGCCCGTACGAGGCCGGCCCCCGGGTGAGGGGGCGCAAGCTGGTCCGGCTGTTGCACCAGGAAACTCGCAATGAGCAGCAGGCAGGCCGTAGCTGCCAGCGGCAGGATCTGGCGGAGCGGCATCGGACGGAGGGTCCGGGTGAGACGCTCCCACCACGAGAGCCGCACTTCGCCGGCGACGCGGCGATAGAGACGCCGGTCGAAATCGGCGGATACCGCCGGCGCTTCCCAAATATCCAGGGTCTTCCACAACGCGGCCTGCTCCGCGACCCACAACCGGCAGCCAGGGCACACCCTCAGATGCCGCTCGATGGATGCCGCAGTCTCCCCATCCAATTCACCGGCGGCATATGCCACCAGGGTTTCCGGTTTTCGATGTTCCATCGGGCAATTCATCATCTTCCCATATGCGCCAGGCGGGCGCGCAGTGTTTCATAGGCCCGAAACAGCAGCGATTTGACCGCCGACTCCGAGCATCCCAGCACCCTTGCAATCTGGGAATATTCCATCTCTTCATACTTGTGCATCAGCACCGCTGCCCGTTGCTTCTCCGGCAGGGCGGCGATCGCCAGCCGCACTTCTGCCAGCTTCGCGTCGGACACCAATTGCTGCTCGACCGATGCGCGGCGATCGGAGATCTGGTGGATAGGCACATCCGTCGAGTTGTAGTCCAGCCGCTCCAATCCGCGCTCGTGCTTTCCGTCGCGTAGCCAGTTCAGTCCCAGGTGCGTGGCGATCCGGAACAGCCAGGTGGTGAATTTGGCGGTTGGCTCATAGCTACTCCGCGAACGATAAACGCGTAGAAATACTTCCTGCGCCAGTTCCTCGGCAACCGCCGATTCCTGCACCAGCCGGTACAGAAAATGGATCACCGGGACGCGATGCTTTTCGAGCAGGAGGCCGAAACTGACACCATCCCCGTCTTTGACGCGAAGCATCAACTCCGCGTCGTAGTCCAGGGCGGCCGCGGCAACCCCCATTTCAGATCTAACCCCAGATTCCATAAAATGTTGCGGTCACTACTCGCCCTTCAGACTACGTTCCATCAGGTTGCGAATGGCTTCCCGCGGCGGCAGTCCGAAGTTTAGCATTTGAAACATTTGCGTCGAGATGGGCATATCCACTCCCTGCCGGTGAGCCAAATCCACCGTAGCGGTGGTGGTCTTGATACCTTCCGCGACCATCTTCATAGAGCCGACGATCTCCTCGATCCGGCGCCCGCGGGCCAGTTCCATACCCACCCGCCGGTTGCGGCTAAGCTCGCCGCCGCAGGTCAGGACGAGGTCGCCCAAACCTGCCAGACCTGCCAGGGTCTGGGGCCGCCCGCCGAGAGCCACCGCCAGGCGGGTCATCTCTGCCAATCCGCGCGTGATCAGAGCTGCCTGAGTATTACTACCGAGCCCCAGCCCGTGACATACCCCTGCCCCTATGGCTACTACGTTCTTGACCGCGCCCCCGATTTCCACCCCCGCCGGATCCAGACTGGTGTAGAGGCGAAAGCTAGGTCCTGAGAAACAACTTTGCACCTGGATTGCCAAAGGCTCGTCGAGGGAGGCGACTACCAGCGCCGTGGGATCTCCCCGGGCGACTTCGTGAGCGAATGTGGGCCCGGAAACCACCGCCACGCGCGGCTCAAAGCGGCTCGCCAGGCACTCGCGGATCACTTCGGAGGCTCGCAGCAGCGTCCGGTTCTCCAGACCTTTGGTGGCGCTCACGAAGACCATGGACGGGTGCAGATACGGCAGCATCTGCGCGTAAATTGGCCGCACCAGATGGGAAGGCATGACACTAAGCACCATCTGGGCGCCGGGCAGCGCCGCGCACAGCCCGGTTTCGACGGCGATATTCTCCGCCAGGCGGAAGCCCGGCAGGTAGAGATCGTTGACCCGCGTCTCGCGCATCCGCGCGGCGAGGTCCTTCTCATACACCCACAGCCGGATCCTTGCGAAGCGCGGCGCGAGGACTATGGCCAGCGCGGTACCCCAGCTTCCCGCGCCCACGATCGCCAGCTCGTTCAATGGCGGATGCTCCCCAGGGAAAAGGCGTGTTCGGTTCCGGCATGGAGCCGCGCAAGGTTCTCGCGGTGGCGGTAGACGATGAGCGCGCCGCTTAAGATCGCAGCCACCACCACGGAGGGCGGCGGGTGCTCGATCAGCCAAACGGCCAGTGGGAATGTACCGGCGGCTATAACGGAGGCCAGGGAGATATAGCGGGTCCACGCAGCCGTGACCAGGAAGACCACCAGGACAGCGGCCAACGGAACGGGCGCCAGGCAGAGGTATGCGCCGACGAATGCCGCCACCGCTTTGCCGCCGCGGAAATGCAGCAAGGCGGGATAGGAATGGCCGATCATGACCACCACGGCGGCTGCGCTCATCCACTGCAGGTTGTCTCCGGTCAGCCGGCCCTCCAGCCAGACCGCCAGGTAGCCTTTGCCGATATCCAGCAGCAGGGTGGCGATTCCGGCAGTCCGGCCGGTGGTGCGCAGGACGTTGGTAGCACCTATGTTGCCGCTTCCCGACTCGCGCACGTCGCGGCCGGTACTCAGTTTCACCAGTAGATATCCGAATGGGATGTCGCCCAGAAGGTATGCAATCAATAAACCCAGAACCGGAATCATCACTTTGCCAGCGGAAACTCCGCTAGCTTAGTGTACACGGAACCCGCCGGACCAAGGCGGCTCTGGTACAAGTAGAAACGATCGGCGGAGAAATCTCCGAATTCGAGCGACGGCAGCCCGGCCACGGCGGCGTGTAGCTTCTGCAAAGGCTCGGGCTCTTTGATACGCGCCAGCGTCAGGTGCGGAGAAAAGGGCCGGCCCTCAGGCTCCAGCCCCAAATGAGCGAGCGCGCGATCCGTTTCCGAAGCCAGCGCGGCCAGGGCAGGCGACGCTTCTATGCCGGCCCAGAATATGCGCGGAGCGCGCGCGTTGGGGAAGAAGCCCAGCTTGCGCACGTGGATCGTAAGGGGCCCCGGATCGGGCAGAGCGGCGAGCGCGCCTTCCAGCTCCGGCAGGCGCTCGGCTGGCCATTCCCCGATGAATCGGGTAGTGATGTGCAGATTGGAAGCCAGGCTCCATTTCACGCGCGCGGCCGGGCGCAGCCGGTCGAGTAAGCTCTCCAGATGGGCCACTATTTCAGACGGGAGATTGATGCCCGTAAACAATCGCATTGCGCTAAACTCAAAACTGCCTGGACTGCCGCAACATTATGATGCGAATATCCTGGATTATTTCTTTTTTCCTATGTGCCGCGGCCGCCCCGGCACAGGATGCCGAGAAGCTGGCGCCCTATTATCCTACCCCCGAAACGATCGTCTTGAAAATGCTGCAGCTCGGCGAACTCAAGCCCGGGGAAAAGATGATCGACCTGGGCAGCGGAGACGGGCGCATTGTGGTCATGGCCGCACAGAAGTTCCACGCCAATGCCACGGGCATCGAGCTCGACAAGGAGCTATGCAGGCAAAGCCTCGAGCGCATCCGCAAGCTTGGACTCGAAAAGACAGCAACCATTATCAACGGCGACATATTGAAGCAGGACTACACCTCCGCGGACCTGATCACTGTATATCTGCTGCCGAATTCCAATGACAGGGTACAACCACTGTTGGAACGGCAATTGAAAAAGGGGGCGCGCGTAGTGGCGCACGACTTCGAATTCAGGAACTGGACTCCGGAGAAAGTAAAAGACATCGATGATGACGGTGCAGGCCGCAGCCATACTCTCTATTTGTACCGGCGGTAGGCGTAGGTAACGGCTAGTGGCATACGAAACCATCTCCTTGCTTATGGTCCGGAAGCGCTATCTTCCGTGCGCTCGAATTCTGTTGGCAACCTCCGCATTGGCCACCGGACTGACTTTGTCCCCACGCGGCGCGCCGTGGGCGCTTACCGCGGCCGCCGCCTTTCTGGCCATAGGCCTGTTCACGCTGCGCGGCACGGCAAAGCATCAGTGGGCTTTTGGCTTGCTTGTGCTGTTGGCGGACTTAGCCTTCTTTGCGGTGCTGGTGAGCTCGGGGATCGGAGCGCGGATCGGACTCCCCGCCATCTATTACTTCTGCCTGGTGGCGGAAACGGCAACCCTCCATCATCCTCCGGAGGTGTTGATTGTCGTAGCCGTGAGCGCTATCGTCTGCGTCGCGGAGCCATCGGACACCGCGGCCGGGTTGCGAACGACTACGTTAGTGGCGGGCATACTGGCCTACGGCTTTTCGGTTTACAAGAAAATGCTGGAAGGAAGGATGCAGGACCTGAAACGAATCGCCACCGAGACGCAGGAGGAAGCGCGCCGCGCCCGCGAAGCCGAAAGGCACCGGATCGCCTCCGATTTCCACGATGGGCCGCTGCAGAGCTTCATCAGTCTGCAGATGCGTATCGAGATCCTGCGCAAACTGTTGGAACGCGATTCTTTGGCCGGCATGCAGGATTTCCCGGAATTGCAGAACCTGGCACAGCAGCAGGTGAAGGAGCTGCGCGCCTTTGTCCGCAGCATGCGCCCCATGGATATGGACGGCGCCAACCTGCTCGCTTCGGCCCGCCGCCTTTGCGAGAATTTTCAGAAGGAGAGCGGCATTCCCGTGACTTTCGTCGGCAGCGACGGAGCCTTGAAGCTCCCCGAGGAGACCGCTTCGGAAGTGATTCAGATGGTCGGCGAGGCGCTGCACAACGTTCTGAAGCACGCCGGAGCCACGCGCGTGGCCGTCTCGGTAGAGCGCGCCGCCAAAACGCTCGAAATCTCGCTCGACGACAACGGCCAGGGTTTCCTGTTCAGCGGCGTTTACTCTCTCGACGAGTTGGAATTGTTGCGCTTAGGACCGGCCAGCCTGAAACGCCGCGCCAGAGCGCTTAATTCGGAAATGACGTTGGAATCGCGGCCGGGACGCGGTGCGGGAATCAAGCTGCGCATCCCCATCGCATGAAACCGCTCTGCGCTGCGCCTCTGGCGGCACTTTGGATTCTGGCCGGCTGCGGCCATTACGGCGATTTCCGGTTGATCGAGCTGAATACCGCCCAGCCTGGAACGGCTTACACCTGGGAACCTCGCGACCTGCCGGTCTTATCTCACGGCGGCCCGGGCGAGTGGGACGGGCACGATGCGCTGAATCCCTCGATTGTTCGCCGCGGCGGCGTGTATTTCAACTTCTATTCCGGCTACGACGGCCGCGTGTGGCGCACTGGCCTGGCGACTTCCACCGACGGTCTGCATTGGAAAAAAGAAGGCGCGATGCTGGCTCCGGAGCCGCAGGCCGGCGAGGGTGATTACATAGCCGCGAACGGCTCGGCGCTCTTGCATGAAGGCGAGTTCTGGTATTGGTACCAGGCCGGCCCCAGGCAGACACCCCGGTTAGGCCTGGCTCGCTCGGCCGACGGCCGCCATTGGCGTAAGCAGCATTTCCCTGTGCTCGAGGGCGGGCCGCGCGGAAGCTGGGATGAGCGCGGTGTGGCCGATCCTTACGTCATGGAGTTGCGCCAGTATTTTTATCTTTTCTACCTGGGCCAGGATCGCGCGGGGCGTCAGCGGCTGGGAGTGGCGCGCTCGCACGACGGAGAGCATTGGCAAAAGCTGCGCACGAACCCCATTCTGGAACTCGGCAAATACGGGGCTTTCGATGAGATTGGCCTGGGCGAGCCGGCCGTCTGGGTGGGACAGGGCTATTACTGGCTGCTCTATACCGGCCGCGATGCCCATGAGAACCGGCGGTTGGGCATGGCGCGTTCGACCGATGGCGTGCATTGGGAGAAGCTTCCGTCCGTTTTCGAAGGCGCCCAATCGTGGGACGCCAAAGTATTGTGCGACCCGGCCATTGAATTGTGGAACGGACGCCTGGCGGCGTGGTTCGGCGGCGGCGACGTTGCCTCGCCGGATGAGAACCTGAACGGTCAGATCGGCGTGGCGATCCTGCATCTCAGCAAGTGACGGCGGCCGGGCTATCGCACTAGCCAGCCGCCAGCGCCAGCTTCCGTTTGAGAAAGCGCCGCTCCGGTTCCGAGCAAGGGCGTTTGAGCGCGGCGCGGAAACAGGCCGCCGCTTCCGCTCCCTGGCCAAGTTCCAGCAGCAGGTGACCGCGCACGGCCAGCAGCAGGTAATAATCACGCAGATGCGGATCGTTGACCAGCGGCTCGATGGCCGCCAGCGCGGATTCGGGACCGTGCACCTTGGCCACCGCCACGGCGCGGTTCAGCGCCACTACCGGCGATGGATTGAGGCTGATCAACTGATCGTAAAGGTAGAGGATCAACTGCCAATCCGGGGCCCGGTCGGCGGCGGCGCGCACATGCGTGGCCGCAATGGCCGCCTGCACGTGATACTCGCTGACCTCTTCGCCCACCATGGATCGATCGAAATGGTGGAATCCGAGGCCGATCAATTGCCGGTCCCAGCGGCTGCGATCCTGATCTTCGAGCAAAATCAGGTCGCCGGAATTGTCCACGCGCGCCGGCTGCCGCGCCGCCTGCAGCGCCATGAGGGCAACCAGCGCATGGGCGCGCGGCTCGGCGATCGAGGAAGACGCTACCAGCCGCGCCAGACGCAGAGCCTCCAGGCAAAGATCCTGCCGGATGAGTTCCCCGCCCTCATGCGCCGCATAACCCTCGTTGAACATGAAGTACAGAACATCGAGCACCGAATCCAGACGAGACTTCAACTCCGGTCCGCCGGGCATATCCAGCGTGAGATGCCGGTCGCGTATCTGGCGCTTCGCCCTGACCAGCCGCTGCGCGATGGTGGTCTCGTCGGCGAGGAAGGCCCGGGCCAGCTCGCGCACGCTGAACCCGCCCACCGCTTTCAGGCTCAACGCCACCCTGGCATCCCGCGAGATATCCGGGTGGCAGCACATGAAAATCATGCGCAGCTCATCGTCGCGAAGTTGCTCTTCAAGATCCGGATCGCCGGTGATGGCGGCACTCGAACTGGATAGCTCGCCCACCAGCGCATCGGTCTTTTCGGCCAGCAGCCGGTTGCGGCGCACCGCATCGATCGCGGCGTTGTGAGCCACGCGAAAAAGCCAGGCGGCGGAATTGTCCGGCACGCCCTGATAAGGCCATGTCTGCAGCGCGCGCAACATGGCTTCCTGCATGGCCTCTTCGGCAACATCCAGGTGGGCCGGGCCGAGCAGGTGCGTAAGGTGCGCCACCACCCGGCCCGACTGACGCCGGAACAGATGTTCCAGCAGCGCCCCAGGCTCGGACGGAACGCTCACGATCCCCAGACTTGACGCACCTCGATAGTGCCCCCGTAATCCAGATGGGGATGCGCCAGCGCCAACTTGACAGCTTCGTCATAATCGGCTGCCTCAATGGTGTAGTAGCCGCCCAGGACCTCCTTCGTTTCGCTATAGGGCCCGTCGGCAGCGCGCGCGTGGCCGCTCTCGGCGCGAATTACTTTGCCGGGATCGGGGGTCAGCCTGTGGCTGTCGCGGGTGAAAGGCTTTTGCGTCCAGGCCATGTATTTCTCGGTGGCCTTTTGCATCTCCTCCGGGCTGAGGGATTCCCATCCCTTTGGATCGTCGTAAAGCAGCAGCATGTATTGTGCCATGGCCGTCTCCTATCGGACGCGCGCGTATTGCGCGTTCTCGCTCACCTTGGTCTTGCCGTTCTCGTAAAACTCCCACTCCGTCACCAGGTGGTCATGATCGACCACGCGGATTTTGGCGTTATGCATGTGACCGGCGGCGGGCGTCGTAAGATTGGTCGCATCCAGGAAATGAAACTCCACCTCGCCGGTTTCCGCATTGAAGTTCGAGGCCTGCATGCGCGGCTGGTTGCCCGCCATGCAGTAATGGGTCAGCAGCAACCGGTCGCCGTCCACATAATATACAGTCATCATCTCGGGCATCTTGTCGCCTGTCTCACGTTCGACCACGGACGTGCCTCCGGCGATCACTTGGATGTTGAGATGAGCCTTCCCCATCTGCGTAGTCGCCTCCCAATCGCCCGCCAGCGTCTTGAGCCGCGAGAATGCCTCGGCGGCGTTCATGGATTCCACCTTCGGACCGGCGGCTTGAACCGCCATACCGGCCAGCAGCAGGCCGGCCATTAACACAACGTGTCGTTTCATTTGATTTCTCCTTTTCAGTCTTGCGTGTTGCCCCCTATAGACGAATCAAGACGTCGAAAATCGACCTTCGTCCCGAAAAAAATCAGCCGCGGCCTGTGGTGATAAGATAAACTCTCCATTCGCCCTATGGACCACATCCTCTCGATTGTCCTCTTTACCCCCTTGGCAGGACTTGTGGTTCTGCTCTTCCTGCCCGCCTCCAATCCGCGCCTCGTACGGCTGTGGGCCAATTTTGCCGCGCTGGCCGGATTCCTGGTCTCGCTGCCGCTGGTCTTCCAATTCGATCACACCAAGGATTATCAATTTGTAGAGAAGGCGCTCTGGATTCCCAGCATCGGGGCATATTATCACCTGGGCATCGACGGCCTTGGCCTGCTGCTGGTCATGCTCACCACGGTGATCGGTTTTCTCGCCATTCTGTCCAGTTGGCGCGCCATAGAGGATCGTCTCAAGGAGTATTACGCATTCTTCCTGCTGCTGCAAACCGCCATGCTGGGCGTTTTCATGTCGCTCGATTTCCTGCTCTTTTTCGTGTTCTGGGAAAGCGTGCTGGTGCCCATGTATTTCATCATTGCGATCTGGGGTGGCGAGCGGCGCGCCTACGCGGCGATCAAGTTCATGATCTATACGTTGATCGGGTCGGTACTGATGCTGCTGGGTATTCTGGCCCTTTATTACCGGCACTACACACAGTTTCAGGTCTACTCTTTCGACATCTCCGACCTGCTGCAAACCAGCCTGCCGCCATCCATGCAGTGGTGGATCTTCTGGGCCTTCTTCGTAGGCTTCGCGGTCAAGGTCCCCATGTTTCCGTTCCATACCTGGCTGCCCGATGCGCACACCGAGGCGCCCACCGCCGGTTCCGTCATTCTGGCCAGCGTCCTGCTGAAGATGGGGACCTACGGATTTCTGCGCTTCTCTCTTCCGCTACTGCCGGAAGCCGCCAAAAATCCTACCATCGTCAACATCATGGCGGTGCTCTCGATCATCGGCATTGTCTACGGCGCGCTGGCCTGCCTGATGCAGAAGGATTGGAAGAAGCTGGTGGCCTACTCCTCCGTGAGCCATTTAGGATTCTGCACGCTGGGCATCTTCGCGCTGAACCCGGCGGGCATAGCGGGATCGATCATACAGCAGATCAACCACGGCATCTCGACCGGCATGCTCTTCCTGATTGTGGGCGTAGTCTACGAGCGGCGCCATACGCGCGCGATTGCCGAATACGGCGGGCTGCTGCGGGTCATGCCGGTGTTCACCATCGTCTTTCTGATCGCGGCGCTCAGTTCCATGGGCATGCCGCCGCTCAACGGCTTCGTAGGCGAAATCACCATCCTGCAGGGAGCCTACCAGATGTCGTTGAACTGGGCATTCTGGGGCGTGGTCGGAATCGCGTTGGGCGCCGCTTATCTGTTGTGGCTGTTCCAGCGCACCATGCTGGGCGAACTCTCCGAGAAGAACGCGCGGCTGCGCGATCTCTCACTGCGCGAAGTGGCCGTCTTCGCGCCCCTGATCGCCTGGGCCTTCTGGATCGGCCTCAATCCCCAGCCGTTCTTCCGCGTGCTGGAGCGTCCGGTGGCGCAGATCGTGGAGCGTGTGCGCCCGGGATATTACGCCGGGCATCATCTGGCGAATCCGCTCGTGGGGGCGGCGTCATCGACCAGTTCGCGCTGAGATTTCCGGCTTTTGCAACCAGTGCCGCCCGACATCTCCGTGGCCGTAATCAACTGGAACCGGCGCGACTACCTGCGCGCCTGCCTCGCATCGCTGACCCGCCAGCAGGGCGCCGATTTCGAAGTGATCGTAGTGGATAACGGCTCGCGGGATGGATCGCTCGAGATGATCCGGGCGGAGTTCGCCGGCCGGGCGGGCTTTCGCCTCAGCGTGATCGCCAACGCCGTGAACCGGGGATTCTGCGCCGCCAACAATCAGGCCTTCGCCGCCGCGCGCGGCAGTTTCATCGCGCTGCTGAACAATGACGCCGAGGCGGAGCCGGACTTTCTGGCGGCCTTGCGGAGCGCCTTCGATGCAGCCCCGGAGATCGGCATGGCGGCCGCCAAGGTGCTCGTGCATGAGGATCCCCGCCGCATCGACAAAGTGGGCCACCTGATCTACCCCGATGGCCAGAACCGAGGCCGCGGCACAGGTGAGATCGATCGCGGCCAGTATGACCGCGTGGAAGAGTGCCTCTGGCCCGATGGTTCGGCCGCTATGTACCGCAAAGCGATGCTCGATCGCATCGGCGGTTTCGACGAAGACCTTTTCATGTTCGGCGATGACGCGGAGCTCGGCCTGCGTGCCCGCATCGCCGGCTGGCGCTGTCTCTATATTCCCGCCGCCATCGTGCGGCATCATCGCGGCGGAAGCTTACATGCCAGCTCCCAGAGACGCATTTTCCTGATCGAGCGCAACCGTGTGCTGCTGGCCGCCAAGCTGTTCCCCTGGAGTCTGCTGCTGCTGAACCCGTACTACTTCGCAGTTCGGCTGGCCGTAAGTTTGTCCGCGGCGGCGCGCGGAAAAGGCGAGATGATCCGTTTTCCGGGACTTTGGAACAAGCTGAGCCTCGCGTTCAGCATCACTCGCGCCGATCTTGCCGCCATAGGTATGCTGCCGCACACGCTTCGCAAGCGGCGGCAGGTGCGGCCACTGGCCAAGCTCACGCCCGCCGAGGTCCGCAAGCTCATCCTGGACAACCGCATACCCGCGCGGGCCTTGATCGAGAAATCCAACTGAAGCGGTAACTGGCGGCAAAACGGGAAGACACGCGGCTCCCCATAAGGTGTACAATGTTGGTGCCAACGCGGATTGACTTCACTCCGCCCGAGTCGAGCCAGGTGGTGTTATGGATAAGCCGGCGCAAAACATTCAGGATAGCTTTTTGAACAACGCGAGAAAAGATAAGATTGTCCTCACCATCTATCTCATGAGTGGGGTGAAGCTTTCCGGCCGCATCAAGAGTTTCGACAAATATTCCCTCGTGCTCGAAACCAACAATCAGGAACAGCTCATCTTCAAGCACGCCATCTCGACCGTCGTCACGCTGAAGTCGGCGCACGTCTATGCGGGTAGCGCCCAGAGTGTGGCGCAGAGTTCCGGGGCCCAGCCCTCCGGCGCCAGCGGGCTTTCCGAATTGCCGGAGGTGTAGATCCCCACTGCGCTCAACTCGCCGCCGGAACGGGCAATCCTGGTGGGCGTGGATCGAAAGAAGCGCGGCTTCCATGCAGCGCAGGCTGAAGAATCCCTGGACGAACTGGCCGAACTGGCGGCCAGCGCCGGTGCCCTGGTTGCCGCCCGCCTTATGCAATCACGCCCGGTTCTGGAAGCTGCCACGCTCATCGGTCAAGGCAAAGTGATCGAACTGGCGGCTCTGAGCGAATCGCTAAACGCCGGCCTGGTGATTTTCGACCACGACCTCACCCCCACCCAGCAACGCAACCTCGAAAAGCAGCTATCCACCACAGTCATCGACCGGACCCAACTGATCCTCGATATTTTCGCCCGGCGCGCGCGCACACGGGAAGGCCGCCTGCAGGTGGAACTGGCACAGTTGAACTATTTACTGCCCAGGCTCGCCGGACGGGGAAAGGAGATGTCCCGGCTGGGCGGCGGCATCGGCACCCGCGGCCCGGGCGAAACTCAATTGGAAACCGACCGCCGGCGCATTCACCGCCGCATCAAGCGCATCGAGGAGGAACTCGAAGGGGTACGAGCCGGACGCGCTCTGCATCGCCGTCAACGGCATTCAGTCCCGCTTCCCACCATCGCCCTGGTGGGCTATACCAACGCGGGGAAATCCACCCTCTTCAACCGCATCGCCGAGGCCCGCGTGCTGGCCGATGCGCGCATGTTCGCCACGCTCGATCCGACCGTCCGCTCGATCACGCTGCCGTCCCGCCGCCATGCGCTGATGAGCGATACTGTCGGTTTCATCCGCAGCCTGCCCACTACGCTCGTAGAGGCCTTCCGCGCCACCCTCGAAGAGGTCACCGAAGCGACGCTCATTTTGCACGTTGTGGATATCTCATCGCCGCATGCTGTTCCGCAAACCGGTCACGTGCTGAAGGTTTTGGCGGAGATCGGCGCGGGTGCCATTCCGCAGCTACTGGTGCTGAACAAAGTGGACCGTCTGCCGGAGGCCGATGTCGAAGCCGCGCGCCGGCGTCTGCTGGGCGATTCCGAAACAGCCGCTGCGCGGGCCGTGGCCGTCTCGGCGCTAACGGGATACGGGGTCGATGGCCTGCTGGCGGCTACCGATGAGGTGTTGCCATTCGATCGGGTAGTGCGCATCCGCTTGCGGTTTCCACTGAGCGAAGGTGCGCGCATCTCCGAAGTACACGAATTGGGCCGCGTGCTCGAGACGCGGTATGCGGCAGACTTCTGCGAGTTGGATGTGGAAATCCCTGAATCGCTCCGCCGCCGGCTGGCCGCCTATTATTGTTGCCGCTGAATAAGTCGTTTGCAACTGTGGATAAATCTGTGGGAAAACTGCGCCATGAAATACTTAAACCATGCGTATTAAGCCATTTACCACGAATTGAACCGATCCGCAGCACCTCGTGGTAAACGCTTCGCGCGCCAAGACTTACCCGGCAGTTCCAACATCCGCCGGCTGATTCCCGGCGCCAGAGGCTTGGCGTGCGCGCGGCAACCTCCGTTTTCCACAGTTGTTGTCGCGAGCCATTACGCACTATATTTGGGAGGGACGATGAATATTCCGAACCTCTTAACCATTCTGCGAATTTTCTTCGTCCCGCTGTTGGTTGCCGCGCTGGTTCAGGAACAAGCCAACGTATGGTTGGCTCTGGGGATCTTTCTGGTCGCCGCCAGCACGGATATGTTGGATGGATATCTGGCCCGCCGCTGGCGTCAGATCACCACCATCGGTACACTGCTCGATCCTATCGCCGATAAACTGCTGGTATCTTCCGCGCTCATCGCCCTGGTTCAGGTGCGCGCGGTTCCGGCCTGGATGGTGATTCTGATCGTGGGCCGCGAGTTCGCCGTTTCAGGGTTGCGCGCCATCGCCGCCGCGGAAGGCTATACCATCCAGGCCAGCGATCTGGGCAAGACCAAAATGGTTTCGCAAGTGGCCGCCATCTCCTGCCTGCTGCTGAGCACACGCTATCCCAAGCTGGTCCTGCCTGGCAACGTGTTCATGTGGGGTGTGGTCGTGTTTGCCCTGGCTTCGGCGGCGAGTTACTTCCGCAAGTTCTGGCACCGCATCGACAAAGGAATCAAAAAACGCCGCCGGCGCGAGTTGCTATTGATCGAAAAGCGCCGGAAGCAAATGGCTGTTCGTCAGAGCGGCGCGGGCACAGGTACCGGTTTGGGCGGCACCAGAATCTGAACGCCCTGGGGCGTCAGGTTCACGATGCGTATCTGGCCTTTTGGCCCGGCGGATCTTACAGGCTTCCCGTTCAGCATGATCTGCAGCGCGCCCGCGTTGCCGGTGCGCAAGCGAATCTCGCCCACCGCATCCACGGTTTTGATCAGATTCGGCTCGAGCATGGCGGTCATCACTTCTTTGCCATCGGCCCACGCGCGAACCCAGGTAGGCTCGTCCGCGGTCAGAGAGGCATGTAGGGTTGCCGGAGAGCCGCCCGGCGGCGGCAGAGGTTTCTCGGTGCGCGCTACCGCGGCCGTCACAGGCGGGGGCGCGGCGGGTTTTGGCGCGGCCGCCTGCAGACTAGTCGTCGACACCGGTTGGGTCAACTGGGCGGGTGCCGTGTGGCGAGTCTTCTGCCACAATACATAGACGCCCGAGCAAACCAGCATCACCACCACCAGCATCGCTAATGACGGCAGGGCCGATGACTCCTGATGTGTGCCGGCCGCCTCCCATTGCCTGAGCTTGGGTACTTTGAAAGCTGGTTCGGCGGGTACAACCGCGAAGTTGGGCAGGCCTGCGCGGGGCTCCATCGCCCTTTGCACCTCGGCCGCCATCTCCTCTTCGTCGAGCCCCAGAAAGCGGGCGTACTGCCGCACAAAGCTCTTGGCGAACACACCCCGCGGCAACTCGTCGAAACGATTTTTTTCGATAGCGTCCAACAGGCGGGAATTAATCCTGGTCTCGCGCGTGATCTGATCCAGGCTCAGATCTTTGCGCAAACGTTCAGCTCGCAATGTTTCGCCGACTGAACTCATTCCGCGATACAACCTCTAAGGCTATGATACAACAGTACCCGTAGGACTCATTCCATGACCCCGCTTCTTCGCTCTCGCCGGGCGCCAGCATGACCGCCTGCCTGATTTGCGGCGATTCAAGATCCCGCCTTCTGTTCGCAGCTACCGACCGCCTTTACGGCGCAACTAAGCGTGAATTTCAATTGGTTGCCTGCGAGGGCTGCGGCCTGATGCGCCTGGCGCCGCAGCCGGCGCCACAAGAATTATCGCACTATTACCCACAGAATTACTGGTACGTACCAGACGCGAGTCTGGCCGCACAAGTGGAAGAGAGTTACCGCAGACTGGTGCTGCGCGACCATGTGCGCTTCGTAAGCCGTGCGCTGGTCGAGTGTGGGGAAAAGGGTCCGCTGTTGGACGTCGGTTGTGGCGGCGCCCTGTTGCCTCGCATGTTGCGCGAGCGCGGATTCTCCGCCATGGGCTTGGACTCGTCTCCGGAAGCCGCGGCGCTTGCCTGGAACACCAATGGCGTGCCGGTCGTGTGCGGAGACCTGGAGCACGTGCCGCTTCCATCGGGCATATGCGCCGCCGTCACCATGTTCCATGTGCTCGAACACGTTTACGATCCGCGCGCTTACTTGGAATCGGCTCGCGAGCTGCTGCGGCCCCATGGCCGCCTGATCGTGCAGGTGCCCAACGCGGCCTCCTGGCAATTCCGCCTGTTGGGTCCGCGCTGGAACGGCGTAGATGTACCGCGGCATCTCACCGACTTTCGCGTCAGCGATCTCGAAGCACTGCTCTCCGCCGCCGGATTCAAGGTGCTGCGCCGCAAGCATTTTTCGTGGCGCGACAATCCCGCGGGATTGGCCAGCAGCCTGGCTCCCACGCTCGACCCCATGGCCCGCCGGGTGCGCGGCGTGCGCGAAACATCAAGCAGGAAGCTGCTCAAAAATCTCGCCTATTTCGCGCTGCTGGTAGCGGCTGTGCCCTTCACCCTGCTGGAGGCGGCTTGCCACGCAGGATCAACCATCATGCTCGAGGCCGTCAAGAATCCATGAGTTCGACTGCCATCGTGGAACGCTTGCCGGGCTGGTTGAGGCGCTACGTCCTGCACTTCGAAGCTGCGCTTGAAGACGCCGTGGCCCGCTTCGCACAGACTCTGCCGGAGGGCGCGCGCGTCTTGGATGCCGGGGCCGGTGAGTGTCCGCACGCCCGCTACTTTACGCGACAGCGCTATTTCGGCGCGGATCTGGCCATAGGGGACGGCGCTTGGGATTACAGCCGGCTGGATGCCCTGACGGATCTCACTTGCCTGCCGTTTCGCTCCGGCTCGTTCGACGCCGCCATACACATCGTGACCCTCGAACACGTGCGCGAGCCGGGCTCTGTCTTGCGGGAAATCGCGCGTACGCTGGCGCCCCACGGAGCCCTGCTCGTGGTTGCGCCGCACGAGTGGGAGGTACACCAGGCGCCCCACGATTACTATCGCTACACACGCTATGGGCTGGCGTACCTGCTCGAGCGCGCGGGCATGTCGGAAATTCAGATCCATCCTGTCGGCGGATACTTCCGGCTGCTCGCCCGCCGCTTGTTGAACGGGCTACAATTCTTTTCAGGAGGCCTCCGCTGGATCGGGTTTCTGCCCGCTGCGCTGTTACTGGTTCCTCCGGCGCTGCTGGTTCCATGTCTGGATTTCCTGGATCGCGAACGCAACTTCACCCTCGGATACATATGTACGGCCAAAAAATCCTCCTGATGCTGGCAGCCACTTGCCTGGCGCTCGGGGCGCAGGCCCGCGAATTCAGCGGCGCGCGCGCCATGGAGTACGCTCGCAAGACCGTGTCGTTCGGCCCGCGTCCTCCGGGTTCGGCGGCGCTTCGCAATCTGCGCGCCTATATCCTGGCGGAGTTGAAGCTGCGCGGATGTGCGGTAGTCGAGGATAGCTTCACCGCCAAAACGCCGATGGGGCCGATCGCCATGGTCAACATCATCGCGCGCTTTCCCGGAAAATCCGGCCGCGCCGTAGTCTTCACCGGCCATTACGATACCAAGCTGAAACCGTCGGTGCGTTTCGTGGGAGCCGACGATGGAGGCTCATCGACCGCCTTTCTGCTGGAAATGGCCGAAGCGCTCCAGGGCGCGCCGCGCAAGGACGACGTTTACCTGGTGTGGTTCGACGGCGAGGAGGCCATTCACGAGGAGTGGACCGACGCGGACAGTCTCTATGGCAGCCGTCATCTGGCCGAGCGCTGGGCCGCCGACAATACCCTTGGCCGCATCAAAGCCTTGATCAACGTCGATATGATCGGCGACAAAGATCTGGATATCATGGATGAACAGAATTCGTCTCCGGCGCTGCGCAAGCTCATTTGGAGCACCGCACGCAGACTGGGCTATGGCAAGTATTTTCTGGACACCGGCTCCCCCACCGACGACGATCACATGCCCTTCGTGCGCATGGGCGTCGAAGCCGTGGACCTGATCGATTTCGACAAGAGCTACTGGCACACACCTCAAGACACGATCGATAAAATAAGCTCCCATAGCTTCGAGGTAGTGGGAGCGGTCGTCACGGCCGTGCTGAACGAGCTGGAAGAGCAGCAGTGAGTCGCTTCAGGCCCAGTGTTAAAATAAACCATTCTCACTGAAGGCCATGGCATCCAGTATTGACTCCGCGCTCGCCGAGACTACGGATCTGTTGAACCGCGCGCTCGTCGAGATAGCTGCCTCGGCCACCGCTGCGGAGTTGGAGGCGGTTCGCTTGCGCTTCCTGGGAAAGTCCGGCGAGTTGACCAGCTTACTGAAGTCCCTCGGCGGCATGGAACCGGAGCATCGCCGTTCCGTTGGACAGGTTTCGAACGAGGCCAAGTCCCGCATTGAAGCGGCCCTCGCGGAACGTCGCGCTGCTTTGCAAGCTTCGGTGCAGCCCGCTGCGCCGGCACTCGATGTTACCTTGCCCGGCCGCCGCCGAAACCTGGGACACGCGCACCCGCTCACTCAGACCGCCGAGCAGATGAAGAGCATCCTGGCCGGCCTGGGATTCTCGTACGACGACTACCCGGACATCGAAACCGAGTACTATAATTTCGACTCGCTCAATACACCGGCCTGGCATCCCGCGCGCGACATGCACGATACATTCTACCTGCCGAACAATTATCTGCTGCGCACCCACACTACCACTTTCCAGGTGAAAGTCATGCGGGCCGCGGGAAACCATCTGCCCATAAGAGCGATGAACACGGGCCGATGTTACCGGCGGGACGCTATCGATGCCTCTCATTTCCCCATTTTCCAGCAGTTGGACGCGATCGCTATCGGGCGGCATATCAGCATGGCCGATCTGAAATGGACCCTGACAGAACTGGCTCAAAGACTGTTCGGACCCGAAACAGTCATACGCTTCCGGCCCAGCTATTTTCCTTTCACCACGCCCAGCGCCGAGGTGGATGTCAGTTGTGTCGTATGCCATCAGAAGGGCTGCCAGCTCTGCTCGCGAACGGGCTGGCTCGAAGTTCTCGGCAGCGGCATGATGCGGCCTGAAGTGCTGCGCGCCGGAGGCATCGACCCGGATGTCTACAGCGGTTTCGCGTTCGGCATTGGAGTCGATCGCATCACCATGCTGAAACACCAGATCGGCGACATTCGCTTACTGTATGCCAATGATGAGTTATTTCTGCGCCAGTTTTAGCTTCTTGCATTAGTTCCGAGGAACAATGATTGTCCATACTGGATGGCTTCTAGACTATCTGTCCCCGCGGTGCGCGGTCGATGATCTTCTCGGTGCATTTTCGCGTACTGGCCTGGAGATCGAAGCAACCATCCGGCTTGGGTCTCAATTGCAGCCGGTAGGCATCGGTTTCATCCGGGCAATCCATCCCCTCCCGGGTATTCCCGGTAAATTCGTTTGCGAGGTCGAGGTGGGGCCTCACGATCGCCGCCGGATTGTCTGCGCTGCCGAACACCCGCTGCAGGTCGGATGGGGCGTGCCCGTAGCCCTGGCCGGCACGGAGCTTCCCACCGGAGTGACCATCCACGAGGAACATTTTCATGGCGTCCTTTCGCAGGGCATGATCTGCCTGGATGGGGAACTTGGCCTGATAGCGACAGGCACAGGCTTACACGTCTTTCATGATGAGAGTCTCCTGGGCGCCAGCCTGACTTCCGTGGTCGACGTCGCCGACGCGCTCCTGCACGTCAAAGTCACCCCCAATCGTCCCGATTGCCTTGGACTCATCGGCATTGCGCGCGAGGTTGCCGCTACGCTCGGCCTCGATCTGGTTGTGCCCCGCGTCACGCTGCCGCCCGCGTCCGAGGGTCCTTCCCTGCCCGTCCAGATCGCAGACTCCTCGCTGTGCGCCCGCTACACCTGCCAGGCCGTCTCCAATGTGACCATCGCCAAGTCGCCTCCGTGGCTCTCGAGCAGGCTTGTCTCCATTGGTTCGCGCGCCATTAACAACGTCGTCGATATTACCAATTTTGTCCTCTATGAATGGGGGCAGCCTTTGCATGCTTTCGACCTCAACAAAGTACGCGGAGGCATCGTGGTTCGTCCGTTCGGTCCCAGGGAGAGCTTACAACTGCTGGATGGGAGGACGGTGACCTCGGATCCAGAAGCATTGGTCATAGCCGATTCGACCGCGCCCATTGCATTGGCCGGGATCATGGGCGGGCAGGGATCGGAAGTAACGGCTGACACCACCAGCGTCCTGTTGGAGGCCGCTCACTTTGATCCCGCGACCATTCGGAGAACCAGCCGGCGTCTGGGACTGTCGACCGACGCATCTTACCGTTTCGAACGGGGCATGGACCGCAATGAGACCTTGGACGCGGCCCGTGACCGCGCCGTATCGCTACTGCTGTCGGTGGCGCAAGGCACCGCCGCCGGCCCGGTGGTGGATGAGTATCCCGGCAAGTTGAAGCCCACCGTTTTCGCGCTCACCGCGAAACGGGTCAATGGATATCTCGGCACCGCTCTTACGGAAGACCGGATCGCCTACGCTCTCGGTAAGCTGGGCTACGGGTGCGATGGAGATCTCCGAAACATTCAGGTGCCCACACGCCGGGTGGATGCCACCGATCCGGTCGTTCTAATCGAAGATGTAGCGCGTGTGGTCGGCTACGACGCGATTCCGCTATCGCCCAGCGCGGAGCTGCCCACCGCGCCGCACAGCACTGTTCTCGACGCTGCCCGCCGGTCCATACGCGAGTTGTTAGTGGGCGCCGGATGCCTCGAAATTCGTGGAGTGCCCTTGGAGCCCGCTACGGAGGCGCCGGCTACGGACACTGCATCTTTCGCTACCGCCGATGCGATCCTGTTGGCCAACCCGCTCACTTCCGATCTGGCCAGACTGCGCCGGTCGCTCGCACCATCGCTTCTGGGTACGGCCGGCCAGAATGCCCGGCGGCGCGCAGTTAGCTTTCGCTATTTCGAAATCGACAAGACTTTCTCGCGGGTTGGAGAGGCGCTTCAGGAGCAATGGGCGGTCGCAGTGCTTCTGGGCGGAGAGCACCAGGACTTCGATTGGTCTACTCAGCGGCAAGTCGACTTCTATGATCTCAAGGGCATCGTCGAATCCATCTTTGAAGTGCTGCGCGCGCCCCGCCCCTCGTTTTTGCCGGCTTCTCTCGAAGGCTGTGTGGAAGGCTCGAGCGCCCGCATCTGCGCAGGCGGTTACCCGCTCGGCGTCATTGGACAGATCGCCGCTCCGGTCCTCGCGCCGCTCAAGATCCACCAGGCCATCTACCTGGCCGAAATCAATCTCGACAGCCTGATTCCGGAGCGAGCCTCGGCGGTTGTCTTTGTGCCCCTTCCGAGATTCCCCGCGGTCTTCCGGGACCTGTCGTTTGTGGTTCCCAAGCCGATCGCTTATGAAGCCATCGAAAAAACCATTCAGGCAGTCGCCGGGCCAAATCTTGAAAGCTTACGGTGCATTGATGTCTTCGAGGGCAAGGGCATTCCCGCCGGCAGCCGCAGCGTAGCCGTTTCGCTGGTGTACCGCGCGCAGGACCGTACGCTATCTTCCGAAGAAGTTAATGTCTCGGTGGATGCCGTTGTGGCTGCTCTCAGCACCAACTTCAAAGCTGAATTGAGAAGCCGGTCATAGCTGCTTGAGCAGCTCGAAGTCGTAGAACTCTTCCAGCGTGAACGGGCAGGCGGCCGGGCAAGCGTCGCGATCCAGACCGGCATCCACCATGGCCAATTTGACCGCTTGTTCCCAGGCGCGCCCACCATTGCCGGAACCAGCCGTCGCAGACTGGGACTGTCTTGCAATACGGTTTGAAGGCGGATGCGTTGGGTCACCATGGTCCGATCCCACGAGCGGGTGGCCTTAGATGGCTGATAGCTTTTCTTGAGCAAGTGCGCGATCAGGACCACGGTGCGATTTTCAATCTGGCGCTGATCCCTGCGAGCCAGGCCTTCGATCTCCTCGGCGACATGCTCGACATCCAACTCCGCGAATCTACCCTCGCGCAGGAGCGCGGCCGCCGAAATGGCTCCTTCGCCCGGTCAGTCAGCACGCGCCACAGCATTCCAGCGGACCAAAATAGAAACGCCGCCTAGCGGAACGTATACGTCAGGGCAGCCATTGATACAATCTCATGAATCCAGCCGTGCAGGCTGGCACCCGGAGACGCGGTGATAACTTTGGTGAGATGCGGGCTGATGTAGTCTCGGATCTCGGCTCGCAGATTCACCCTGGGGCCGAGCCTGAATTTCACGCCGCCCCCGGCGCTGATCAAAGGTACGATTTCGCTGGTCTGGGTAAGTAGCGCGTACTGACTTAGCGGTTGATAGACCTGCGGTGGTCCGGTACCTTCGATCACCCTGGCCCCGCCACCTACAGCCAGGAACGGCCTGACGGGCGAACGCGGCGGGAGTGCGTGGACTAGAACATCGTAGTGCATGAGGTGACTGCGCCCGCTCAAGGTCGCTTGAGTGCCGCCCTGGGATACCTTGAGGCTGTCGAAGAGCAACAGGTACCGGACTTCGCCCCCGAATATCTTGCTGTTGCCCCAATTGTCGCCCACGAGTGCGCCCACGCCTGGGCCGGACTGGAATCCGACGCTTGCCGAGGTTCCCCCCGCTGTCGCCGTCGTGGAAGTCGCCGTGCCAAAGCCGCCTAATACTCCTAATTCGGCCGCGAAACCGAACGCCGCCGAAACGACCGACAGCGCTGCTGTCCTCACAAAAGATCGGAACATAATCTGATTTGCTCCTCGCAACCGATTCAAGGATTGACCACTCTGACCTGTACGGTCGTGGACTGGCCACCCTGGGTGATGGTGAGCGGTAATTGTATCCCCCCGGAGATCCAATACGGGACACCCGCACTGATCTGATAGACTCCGACCTCACCGGGTGATAATCCGGCGGAAAGGAGATCCAGCGCCGCACCTCCAAGTGTGACAACAGGCGCGTCCGTCACAACTGACGGAGGACTCGACGGCGTCGCATCGCCCGTGCCAGGTTGGGGAGAAGTCAGCCCCAATCCCGTGGCCAAAATAGCCAGTACATCCTGGGCGCGTATTGGGTTTGACAGAGTGACTAGCGAGTAGTTGTCGTTGGCGCGGAACACATCCGGGAGGCCAGTCAGCGGTCCGGCCGCGCCGCTTCGGAAGATTGTCGGCGCTGTGGGGAATACGGTGAAAGCGAAGGGACTACTGATGCCGCCCGATGTGCGGACAACCATGGAGCCGTCGCCAGTCACGTCGAAAGGTAGTTGTGCGTTGATCTGCGTTGGCGAGGCATAAAGCAACGGAATCGACTCGTTGTTCACCGAAACACAGGTGTTTGCCAATGTTGTGGGTAGCGGGACCTGGCCGGCACCTTCGCTGGAGGCACTGAGGCCGGTTCCGTAAATCGCGATCAACCCGCCTGGCGCGACTTCCGACGACCCATCAGCGGCGCTCTCCACTGCCGAGACGGTCGGTTGGGTGGCGGAAGACACGTCATAATTCGAGGAGAGAACAGTGAACCCGGAAGTTGAGAGTAGAACGATCGACTGAGCGTTAGGCAAGGCCAGAGTACGGGTGAATGGAAGAATAGTCTGGCCGACCTGACCTATCGGGGTGGTCGTGAAGGCACTTGCAAGAAACGGGGACTCCGCTGTACGCACCGGGCGCAAGGCAGTCAGTTGTGTCAGATCGAATCGTTCGATTATACCTGTGTTAGATCCTGGCGGGACACTGACAAAAAGGCCCAGATTCTGTGCCGTGCTGACACCGGAGGAGGTGCCGCCCATATCATTGACTTGCCCTATTGGAACAAGCGCCTCGTTCAAAACGTTAACATCCACTGCAAACAGGTCATCATTCAAGGCGGCGTAGGCTCCCGAGACTGCACTAAGATCATGGCGAGACAAAACAAACCCGCATCCGGCCCAGGGCGGTGAGCACGTATCAGATAGCGCGTCATAGAGCGCCACCGTTCCATCTGGCATCGCCAGGAAGACTACGCAACCGCTTGGAGAGGCGGCCAGAACGGTGCCCGTGGCATCGACGGCATTGATGAAAATGCCAAGTGTTGCTGGAGGCGAGGCCACGCGATTAACAAAATCGATATGATGGACCTGCGCTGCCCCTATTGCCGGTGTAAACGGCGGGACGCCCCGGCTGGTAGCCAGAACGTTAGGAGGGTTTTCATCGAGAGGACTTGGGCAAACCCCCAGAGTTGGGTGAGTGGAGACCGCAATCGATCTCGGAAAATACCCCGCAGGGAACAGAATCGGCGAGGAAGGCAAGGGAGGCGCGCCAGGCAATGGAGTTAGGTCGAACACGCTGACGAACTGGGAATTATCGTTCGTAACCATCAAATACTGGTCATCCTGAGTGATGGCCATTTGAACCGGCGTATTGCCGGTGCGCATCGTCGCGATCTGAGTAAAGGTGGCGGCTTCAAATACCAGCACCAGATTCTGGTCTTGCCGGATCACATAGAACAGTTTGCGGGCAGGGTCCGCCAATACGTCAACAATGGTGCCGGGCACATCATATATAGTTCCCTGTTGATCGGGATCGCGGGTGTTGATTAGAAGGCGCACTGGAGTTGGGACATTGACCCCCAGCACGGATGCGATCTGGAGCGGTACGACTGTGGTGCCCTTTAGCGCTTGAAACGCCGTCAGGTCCACGTTGATGGCGACGTGTGCGGGGGTGGTGCCGGATGCGGCCGAGATGGTGATTCCCGGTGTCGCGGTGCTGAGCGTAAAATCTGTCTGCCCGCCGCCTGGGTCAACGATATCGACATATTGCGTAATTACTCCCTGGTTACACGCGCTGGACTTGAAGACCAAATCTGCCTGCATGGCCTTGACACGGTGAACGGTTTGCAGCGATCCGATGGGAAACACTGTCAAGCCGCTATTGGAGATCGCATAGATAGTTTGAGGGCTACTGGTCACGAGCGACTTGCCGCCAAGGTTCTCGCGCAATTGAAAGATCTCCCGCACCGTAAGGTTGTCCGAGTCCGCAACATCCAGCAATGGGGCGTTGGAGGGTAGCAGACCGGATGTCGGCGAGCCGAGGCTTGCCTGAATCGTGCCCGGGGCCACCTGTGCGTAGACAAACATGCAGTTCGGGCCACTGATCGGCGGACACGGAAGCGTAGGTTCAGGTGCAAAAGCGAGGCTGCCCTGGTTGTAGGCACCCGGCGGGTATGGAAAATTGGCGAAGTCCACCAGATTCACATCGAACAGCGCCCATCCGGCAAGAAATCTAGACCCGTCCTGGTTGACGCTGACCACACGCGGCCCCAAAGGTGGCGAGGAAAGTGCTCCCAGAAGAGTCAGCTTGCCTGTGGAGATCTGGTATCGGAGAGCCAGGGACGAGCTTAATCCTGTGTCTTGCCATGTTATGGTCCCATCCGTAGTGACTCCGCCGGTATCGTTCCATGGGGGAGGAGCTGTAGTAGTACCGGATACGCCCGCCGTGATCACCTTCTGGATGTGTCCCGAGCTATCTACAATCGTGTCGCCAAGCGTGTATGCGGTCGAGGGTTGCCACGATGAGCCAGCGGCATCGACCAAAGCAAAGATGACGTTGCCGTCTCCTGAAACTCCGGCGGAAGCTTTCAAAATGTTCGGCGGAAATGTTGCCCACGGCACTGGCAGAGGTGTGGAACCAAGACTAAGCAAGGTCAATACTTGCAGCGTGCCGGAAACCGGATTAAGCAGTCGAACGCCGTCAGTCGAGATGACGAGCGCCTGTGAACTGTTGCCAAAGGCGACAGCCAGGACACATGCTCCGCCTGAATCCAGACGGGTCTGATTACGCGAGTTTACAAGATCAATCACGGTCAAGACTTGAAACTGTGGGTTCGCTGGGTCGCAGGGTGGGTTCGGAGGTTGATTCGGGCTTTGGTTCGAAGCTACGTTCGGAAAGGGGTGGTAGTGTCCGACAACAAGATAACGGCGATCCGGCGAGAGGGCCAGCGTGGATGGTTGCTGCGCCACCATTATCGGCGATTGGAGGGATAGGTTCGCCATCGAAACGACCTCGATACGGTTGGCTGTAAAATTCGTGGCGTACACCACGCCGCGGCCTTGATCGAGCGCTATATCCGACACCTCGCCGCGAATTTGGATGATGGAACCGAAGGTGCCAGCCAGATTTGTTCCGCTCAAGGCGATCAGCAACCAAGCTATGGCAAGGCCGCGAGTGATCACCTTTCCCATAGAACGCAATTCGTCCTGTCGATTCGACTGTTTACCGAAAAGCAAAAACATACGCGGATTCTCAACGAAGGCCACCTATGCTTGGGCGGCGGAGCCAGACCCCCCTTTGTGCACGCCTACTTCCAAAAGAAACGAGTCCTCATATTCATGCGGCTGCTTTGCCAAGCGCTGGTCCGATGTGACGTAAGCCTGCGAAAATGCTGTGAGATCGCGCGGTATGGACCACACTGCGAACGAAAAGTGGCCCGAATCAGGCCCGGCGGAGACGTGCTACTGGGCTGTATCCATCCGTTCTCGCAAAGTACTAGGGTTGTGCTCAGCCGGACACACTACATCTTCGTGGTTGCGCCGCTGCCCGGCGAATGGGCGCCGCATGTCGACCGCCAGGATGCGGCGAAAAAAAGATCGCGCATAGCATCCCGGCACCCGGCGCGTTCCGCATACACTATAAGATCGGGATGCCGTCCGCATGGCCAAGCTGCTGAAGCGCTACTGGTATTCGATCGTCGTATTCTTCTCCATTTTGGGGCCGGGTATGATCACCGCCAACGTAGACAACGATTCCGGCGGGATCTATACCTATTCGCAGGCGGGCGCTAAATACGGCTACCTGCCGCTGTGGAGCCTCGTGCCGATCACCCTGCTGCTGATCGTCACCCAGGAGATGTGCTCGCGCATGGGAGCCGTCACCGGCAAGGGGCTGGCTGACCTGATTCGCGAAGAGTTCGGCCTGCGCGCCACTGTCTTCATGATGGCCACGCTGGTCTTCGCCAACGCCACCAATGTCATGGCCGAATTCGCCGGCATCGCCAGCTCGCTTGAGCTCTTTAACATCAGCCGCTACATTTCCGTGCCGCTCTCCGCCGCCGCGGTCTGGCTGGTGGTGGTCAAAGGGACTTATCGCAGCGTGGAAAAGATCTTCCTGGGCGCCTGCGTCATCTACGTGACCTACATCATCTCAGGCTTGCTGGTAGAGCCCAACTGGCGCCTGGCCATCATCTCCACGGTCAAGCCCACGCTGATGCTCACGCCGGATTTCATCGCCCTGCTGATCGCGTTGATAGGCACTTCGATCGCTCCCTGGATGCAGTTCTACCTGCAATCCGCAGTGGTCGAGAAAGGCATCAGCGCCAAGGAATACGTGCAGTCGCGGCTCGAGGTGATCATCGGCTGCGTGATTACCGATGTGGTTGCGTTTTTCATCATCGTGGCCTGCGCCGGCGCCATCTGGAAGGTGCGGCCGCGCGACATCGAGACTGCCGCGGATGCAGCCCTGGCCCTGAAGCCCTTCGGCAAATATGCCTATCTGCTGTTCAGCGCCGGACTTTTCAACGCCTCCCTGTTCGCCGCCAGCATCCTGCCGCTTTCGACCGCTTATGCAGTGTGTGAAGGGTTGGGCCTCGAAGCCGGAGTCAATAAGCGCTTTGGCGAAGCGCCCATTTTTTACTGGCTCTACACGCTGCTGATTGTAGGGGGCGCCGGCGTCATTCTGATTCCCGGTTTCCCGCTGGTCAAGGCTATTCTCACATCCCAGATGATCAACGGAGCGCTACTGCCCGTGGTCTTGATCTTCATGATCCTGCTGATCAACAAACGCTCGCTGATGGGCGAGTGGGCCAATTCGCGGTTCTATAACGCCGTGGCGTGGGTCTCGGTAGTCATCATTATCGGGCTGACGCTGGCGCTGGTGGGCATCACCGTGCGTGGCGCGTAGTATCCAGGCTACCGGGCCGGCTGAATCGCGAAATCCCACACCTGCATGTTGACCTTGCCAGGCGTGTATTCGACCACCGCGTACTCCCCAGGCTCCAACGGTTTGGCCGGCCAGATCTTGTACAGCCCGTCCTGCGTAAGCTGTTTGCGGAAGATGGCCACCTCAATCGGTTCTTCCACGATTTCCTTAGTCACCGGAACAATGGTCATTTTCTCCACGATCCGTACGCCGTGCTCGGGGGTCAGCTTGATGATTCCAAAGCGCTCTTCGTTGGACAACTGAATGAAGTACTCGTGCTCCGGGTCGGTCAGGACCGTGGCGGAATGCGTACCATCTAACTCTAATGTAGCCTTACCGGTAACCATCGGAATCGGAGAAAGCACTTTAAGGACGTTGCGGCCTTTGTTGTTATGCACCTTGGCTTCCGCCACCTTGATCGGCCTGGCGGTATTGTTCTCCAGATAATAGGCGCCGGGGTCCTGCGGAATTTTGGCGATCTCCTCGCGCAGGCCTCGCTCGGCCTGGTCCTCTTCGGAGATTACCTTGGCCTCTACCTCGATCTCGTTCTTGCGCTCCGCTACTTCGGACTCGGTGCGTTTGACGTCCACCAGGGTGAGTGGAATCTCCTCCCACTGGCTGCGTTCCACGCTGTAGTAGCGGACCCGATCCGCCTCAACCTTGTATTCGCGCACAAGGTGATAGCTACCATCTTTCAGGTAAAGCTTTACGTTTGCCGCGAAGGCTGAAAGGGCAAAAACGAAGAGCGCCACAAAAACTCTGCGCATATTTCCTATTGACTAGTGTAGCGCCGGCGGCGTTTCCGGCAACAGCGCTTCGATGCGGCGGGACAACTCCTCCTCCGTCATCCTGGTGGGAGTGTACAGCCGGACAACACCCTGCCGGTCGATCAAGACCAAAGTAGGAGTTGCGCTTACGCCATAGCGCAGCATCATAGCTTCGCTGATGGGATGCGGAGCGCCGGCGAGCCCCGCGTAGGATGTCTTCCAAACGCGTTCGATCTCCTGATCCTCCTGCACGGCGGTGGGATGCTCCACCTTGGGTACATCTCCGTAGCGGCGCGTAGGCGCGACCACGCGCAGGCCGCGCGGCTCGTATTTGTCTTTCAGCCGCGCGATGGTTGGCCCTTGCGCCTTGCAGTCGCTGCACCAGTGCGCCCATAAGAACAGCAATACCGGGCTCCCACGATATTTCTCATCGAGCTCAGGCGCAGGCTTGCCCTCCAGTGTGAGCAGGTCGAGATTTTTTTGGATACGGGACTGAATGTGCCAGGTTTTCCAGTGAGGCAACTGCGCCTCGAGAAATGCGATGGCTTGATCGCGGCTCCCGGCGGCCGCCATGGTCTGCGCCTCTACTTCAATCGACGTACCTACGGCGGATTCAAGGAAATCATCATCCTCAACGTGCTTGCTCTTCAGAAGGTCCGCCACTAGCGCCTTGGTCTCGGCGAGATGATGAGTGGCCGCCTCGGACTTGCCCAGCATCAACGCGCCCCGCGCCAACCAAGCAAGCGCGGCAGCATATTGCGAGTCCGCTCCATGCGCCAGATGGTAGTCCTCGGCGATTGCCTCGGCGCTGAACAGGTCGCCGGCCGAAAGCTTGTAACGCACCTCGCTGACCACGGCCGCGGAAGCCGGAAGGACCAGCGGCAAAAGCAGGAGCAGGTCCAACTCCCTGTGCCACATGGCTCTGAGCATAACATCTCATGCTGTGATCGAACTGCCATAATAGAATTCACATGAAGTATCGCAAACTCGGCAGGACGGGCTTCGAAATCAGCGAGATGGGATACGGCGCATGGGGTATCGGCGGACACCAGTGGCTGGGCGCGGACGATCGGAAGTCTCTGGCGGCTCTGCGGCGCGCCATCGAACTGGGCCTGAATTTTATCGATACCGCACTGGCCTACGGCGAGGGGCATAGCGAACAACTGGTGGCCCAGGTGGTGCGCGATGCCGGCCGCCAGATCTATGTCGCCACCAAGGTCCCGCCCAAGAATTATCTGTGGCCTGCGCAGCCAGGCATCGGCATCGAGCAGGTCTTTCCTTACAACCATATTTTGCGATCGACCGAGCAGAGTCTCAAGAACCTGCGCGTCGAGGCCATCGATCTGCAGCAACTGCACGTCTGGAATCCGGAGTGGATCGATCGCGATGAGTGGCGCAGGGCCTTCGAAGAACTGAAGCGCTCCGGCAAGGTTCGCGCCGTGGGTATCTCGATCAACGATTATCAGCCGGATTCAGCGCTTGAAATTATCGAGACTGGCCTGATCGATAGCGTGCAGGTCATCTACAATATTTTTGATCAGAGTCCGGCGCGCCGCCTCTTTCCTCTGGCTCAGCAACACGACATCGGAGTGATCGCCCGCGTTCCCCTCGATGAAGGCGGCCTGACCGGCAAGATCGACGAGGAGACCACATTTCCGGATGGCGATTTCCGCAACGAGTACTTCAGGGGCGATCGCAAAAAGCAGGTCAGAGAACATGTGGAGAGTATCGAGCGCGATCTGGGATCGATACCGGGGAGCCTGCCGGCGCTCGCTCTGCGTTTCTGCCTGTCGCATCTCGCCGTAACTACGGTCATTCCGGGCATGCGCACGCTTAAGAATGCGGAGGCAAATTGCGCCGTGCCGGATAAGGGACCGCTGCCTGCTGAAACTCTGGCTATCCTGCAGCGGCACGCCTGGGACCGCAACTTTTACGACTAATCCGTAAGTTCGATCCCCCATTGGGATATTTGAACCGTTCAGGCTTCCAATTCGTTAAAACAGAAAGAGCGTTTATGCGAAAACTGATTGCTTGTGTAGTGTGTTGGTACGCCGCCGGCCGCGCCTACGGGCAGCTCCAGATGCCGGATTTCAGTCAGAACCACGGCGCGTGGTTCTCCGGCATTATGCGCGATTATGCGCCGCGTTATGTGCCGCCGGTGGATTTCTCCAACACCAACCGGCTCGATCAATTGATGCGCGCGGGCCGCATCTATCTCTCGCTTCAGGACGCCATTGCTCTGGCGCTGGAGAACAATCTCGATATCGAAAATGCGCGCTTCGGCATCCTGATTGCGGAATCGGACCAGTTGCGCGCCAGCGCCGGCCAGTTGCTGCGCGGTCTGAACACCAGCATCAACCAGGGGCCCTCTTCGACCGCGAGCGGCGTGCTGGCGGGAGCCAGCGCCCTCGGCACCACAGGTACGGCCAGTGCCATTACCGGGCAAGGCGGCATTCTCAGCGGCGTCAACGTGCAATTGGCCGGCGCGCCCATTCCTAACCTCGATCCCACCCTGTATGCCACCGAGCAGCTTTTCCACACGACCCAGCCGCTTACCAGCACGCTGGTCACAGGCACCAGCGAGCTGATTACCTCGTCCAACGCTCCCACCGTCGGCATCCAAAAAGGCTTCTTGAGCGGCACCACCGTAGGCGTGCAGATGAGCAATCAGTGGATCAATCAGAACTCGCCAAGCAACGACTTCAATCCCAGTATCGCTTCCACTGTCAGTTTACAGGTAAGCCAGAATCTGCTGCAGGGATTCGGCTTGTCGGTGAACAGCCGCGCCATCAGGGTAGCCCGCAACAATCGGAAAGTGTCCGACCTGGTCTTCCGCCAGCAGGTGATCGCCACCGTGTCGAGCGTGGTGAACCTCTACTGGGACCTGGTGTCTCTGGATCAAAACCTGAAAGTGAAGCAGCAGGCCGTACAACTGAATCAGAAGCTGTACGAAGACAACAAGAAGCGCGCGGAGCTGGGAGCGATCGCGCCGCTCGACATCGTACAGGCGGAAGCCGAGCTGGCCTCTGCGGAAGGCGACGTAACCACCGCCGAAACGCAGGTGCTGCAACAGGAGATGATCCTCAAGAGCGTGCTGAGCAAAAGCGGGGTGGACAGCCTGGCGGTGATCGACGCACGGGTGATCCCCACTGACAGTATTCAACTCCCCGAGCACGAGCCTGTACGCCCTGTCCAGGATCTGGTGGCGGAGGCGTTCGCTGACAGGCCGGAAGTAGAGCAGAGCCGCCTGGGCCTCGAAAACAGCCGTATCAATATTAAAGGCACCCGGAGCGCCCTGCTGCCTACGTTATCCGTTTATGGCGTGCTACAGAACCACGCCCTGGCAGGCCAGTTGAATACCATTCCCTACCCGCCCGGTTATCTGCCTCCAGGCTCCGGCTTTGTCACCGGTTCGGGCAACCCTAACCTGTTTTTCCTGGGGGGGTATGGAACAGTATTGTCGCAATTACTAGATCGCAACTTCCCGGACTACGGAGTGGGCTTTAACCTGAACATGCCACTGCGTAACCGTTCCGCCCAGGCCGACCTGATTCGCGACCAGCTAAACCTGCGGCAACAACAGATTAGCGACCGCGAATTGCAGAACAACATCAGGCTCAACGTGGTCAATGCCCGGATCGCCGTGCAGCAGGCGCGTGCCGTTTACGATACAGCGGTGAGGGCTCGTGTCCTCCAGGAACAGACCCTCAACGGAGCACACCGCAAGTACGACTTGGGGACTTCCAGCTTTCTGGATGTGATCCTGGTGCAACGCGACCTCGTCACACGGCAATCCGCGGAAGTTACCGCGCTCAATACTTACATTACGGCCCGCAACAATCTGGAGACCGTCACCGGCGAGATCCTCAAGGATCACGACATCTCGATCGATGAGGCGCTGGCCGGCAAGGTCGAGCGCCCTCCGAGCGCCCTGCCCGTGCTCGACCCGGACAGCAAGTGATCTTCAGGCGCCGGCAGCGGGGCGGGCTTCATGCCACGCAAAAACGTTTCCGCGTGCCGCGCTGGTCCGGGGCGGCCCAGCAGATAACCCTGCACCTCGTCGCAGCCAAGCACGCGGAGTAGATCCAGCTCTTTTTCGGTCTCGACGCCTTCGGCCGTAGCGGTCATACGCATGCTGTGCGCGAGCCCGACCACTGCCCGTACTACGGGCTGAGTTTTTCCCAGACGCCGCATGTCCTCGACAAAGCAGCGGTCGATCTTCAGATTGTCAATCGGAAGGTGCTGCAAGTAACTTAGCGAGGAATACCCGGTGCCAAAATCGTCGATGGAGATATTCACACCGAGGTTCCGCAGATCGGCGATCTGCTGCGCGGAGTCCGCAATATCGCGCATGAGCATCCCTTCGGTTAGTTCCAGGTCCAGAAAGCGCGGCTCGATGCGGTGCCTGTGCAGCGCGGCGGCGACTGTGTCCACCAGATGTGCGCGGGTGAACTGCAGCGCCGAGACGTTGACCGCGATCCTGACGGGCCGGTATCCGGCGTCCTGCCACAATCGGTTTTGGCGGCACGCCTCATCGAGCAGCCACGCGCTCATGGGGATGATGAGACCGCTATCTTCAGCCAGCGAAATGAACCGGCCGGGCATTAGCAATCCCCACTTGGGATGATCCCACCGCATGAGGGCTTCCATGCCGGCCAGCTCGCCGGTCGCCACGTGAAATTGCGGTTGATAGTATAAAGTCAATTCTTTGCGGTCGAGTGCGCGGTGCAGATGGCTTTCGATTTCCAGCCGCTCGTTGGCCGCCGAGTTCATCTCCGGCGAGAAGCGTTGAAAGCGGTTCTTCCCGCGGCTCTTGGCAACATACATGGCCACATCGGCGTTCTTCTGCAGGGTCGCGGAATCATCCCCATCGTGGGGAAAAATGGCTACGCCCACACTCACGCTCACGAACAGCTCGCGGTCACCGATAGAAAACGGTTTCTCCATAGCGGCCACCAGTCGCTCGCCCATGCTTTCGACCTCACGCGGATCCTCGATGCCTACCAGCACCGCGATGAACTCGTCGCCCCCGGTGCGCGCCAGAGTGTCGGCCTCGCGTACCGCGCTTTGGAGCCGTTGTGCCGCCTGAACCAGCAGTATGTCTCCCACGCCGTGACCGAGCGAATCGTTGATCAGCTTGAAGCGGTCCAGATCCAGGTAGACTACGGCAGCCATGTTGTTCTGACGGCGCGCCAGGGCGATAGCCTGCTGTAAGCGATCGTCCTGCAACAGGCGGTTTGGCAAACCGGTAAGCGAATCGTGCTGTGCCTGATAGGCTAACCGGTTGGTGATCTGGCGGTGTTCGAGCGCGATGGAAGCCAGTTTCGCCTCGCCGTCCAGAAACACCTGCTCGGCTTCCTGCAGCGGACCGGCCTGACATCGATAGATCTCCAGGGCCCCCAGCACGCGGCCGTCATAAGCCCGTATGGGAACCGCCACGTGTCCTTGCCGGCCCCGCAGGAGTGCCTTCTGAAGCTGCGAGTCATACCACACCGAAGGGCTTTCGTCCACCAGCGAAACGCAGACCGTGGTCTCCGGACAGCAGTGTTCGATCATTTCCGCCAGCCGCTGCAGCACGGCCTCGATCGGCTTATTTTGAGCCACCATTTCCAAGGCTTCCCGGCGATGATGTTCCAGCCGTTCGTTGCGCTTCCTTTCGCTGACGTCCCGGGCGATTCCCTGAAAGCCCGCGGGCGTGCCATTCTTGAATTGCATCCGGAGGCTGACCTCGACCGCAATTCGTCTGCCGCTACGCGCCATCAGCTCGAGCTCGATGGATCCCGGATGACCGCCTCCAAACTGTACCTGGAGCATCTCGTACATGGCTGCCCTGTGCTCCGTAGGAACAAGTTCCCGTACATTCATGCAAAGGATCTCCGGGCGGCTAAAGCCCGTCAGTTTCTCTCCGGCGCGATTGGTGGAGGTGAACTGTCCCGACAGATCTACGGTGAAGATGGTGTCGGTGGCATCCTCAACCAGTTTGCGATAGCGCTGCTCGTTTTCGCGCAGCGCCTCCTCCATGTTCTTCTGATCGGTAACGTCCCGGGCGTTGGTAACCACCGCGCCGACACCGGGCTCTTCGAGCAAATTGATTCCCTCGACGTCGAACCACCGCCACGACCCATCCCCTCGCCGGAGCCTTAGCTGCGCGCGAAGCTGGCTACCGGGCTCGCCCACCAACTCGCCGAACAACCTTCGCGCATACGAAACATCGTCCGGATGAAAGGATTGAAAAATGTCAACGCCGCGCCGCGATAACCCGTCGTTACTGAACAGTACGGTGCCCTGAGCATCCAGCAGGGTAATCGCGTCGCTTGAATTTTGAACCAGTTTGCGGAAGAGCTTTTCACTTTCGAACTGCGCATCCTGCCGGAGAACATCGCTGCGGGGAAGCAAGTCAGGCGCCTCACACAGCAGAGCGTCCCATGGGTAGAGCTTAGTAGCCGGCGACTGCTCCGCGGTTTGACGATTCACTCTGGATTGATCGTCAAAACTGGCTGGAAGTTTAGGACGCGCAACCATACAGGACTAAAGTCCTGTAGTACTGAAGCGATCTTTATTTGACCTGAGGTCTTGACCTTAGGTCCGTCGAGAAATTAGATTACAGTCAGTGGAACAACGACGAACCAGGCGGTTTTCTCTTCAATTGCCACTTGCCATCACGCGCAATGGCGCGGAGCGCGTCACGCAATCCAGCTACACGAAAAACATCAGTTCCGGAGGAGTGTTGTTCACTTCCGAACGGGAACTCGACGTGGGCGGTCCCCTGGAATATGTCATCACACTGGGTGCTCCGTCGGACCAGCCCGTTAGCCTCCGCTGCATTGGCAAAGTCGTGCGGTATCAGAGGTCAACCGATAGCAGCGAGCCGGTTTTCGACATCGCCGCAACGCTCGAGCGCTACGAGTTCGTCCGCTCGGAAAGTTAGCGCTCGGTCCGTGTTGGCGCGCGGCCCGTTGCGCCACGTTGCGATCGTTTCCCTTTTCGTGTACCTTAGCAAAGAAAAGGCGAAACTCGCATGGATCTCACGCTGCGTTTTCCCGAACTTCCGCAGGCTATGGCTGCTGAGCAGCGCCCCGCGCTCGAAGCGGCGTTGACGCACTTCCAAGCCGCGCTCGGCGAGCCCGGGTCGCCGGTCCGTGCAATTCGCCATGAGCCCGCCGGTAACGGTACCTTTGCGGACCTGCCCGCGTCCCTCCACCCCGCCCTGCGCCAGGCTTTGGAGGATCGTGGCATCCACCAACTGTATTCGCATCAGGCGGAGGCCTTCGAGCTGATCCTTCAGAACCAGAACGTAATCGTGGTCACGCCCACGGCCAGCGGCAAAACGCTGTGCTATAACCTGCCCGTTCTGAACTTCGTCGCGGCCGATCCGGGCGCCCGCGCGCTGTATCTTTTTCCGACCAAGGCGCTGGCCGAAGACCAGCTCCATCAGCTGCAAAGCGCAATCGACCAAATGGGATCCGAAATACGCGCCTTCACTTTTGACGGCGATACGCCCCAGGACGCCCGCAAGGCCATACGCCAGCGCGCCAACATCGTACTGACCAATCCCGACATGCTGCACAGCGGCATCCTGCCTCACCATACACGCTGGGCAAAGCTGTTCGAAAATCTCCGCTACGTGGTCATAGACGAGCTGCACTATTATCGAGGTGTCTTTGGCAGCCATCTGGCGAACCTGCTGCGGCGGCTGCGGCGCATTTGCGACTTTTACGAAGCGAAGCCAACCTTCATTTGCTGTTCGGCAACCATCGCCAATCCGCGGGAGCTGGCCGAGGCGCTCACCGGAGCGCCCTTCCGCCTGGTCGATTCCAACGGCGCTCCGCGAGGCGAAAAATTTTTCGTCTTCTACAATCCGCCGGTGGTGAACCGCCAGTTGGGCATCCGCCGCAGTTACATCAATGAAGCGCGGCGCCTGGCGCTGGAATTCATCGAGCGCCGTTTGCAGACGCTGGTCTTCGCCAACAACCGGTTGGCTACCGAGCTCCTGGTCACCTACTTGAAAGACGCGCTCGAGCGCGGGCCTCTGCCGGGCGGCGCGGTGCGCGGATACCGTGGAGGATATCTTCCGCGCGAACGCCGCGAAATCGAACGCAAGCTGCGGGATGGCGAGATTCGCGCGGTGGTAGCTACCAATGCGCTCGAGCTGGGCGTCGATATCGGTTCGCTGGATGCCGTAGTGATGGCCGGCTATCCTGGCACCATCGCCTCTACGTGGCAGCGCGCCGGCCGCGCCGGACGCCGCCAAAGCGCATCGGCCGCCGTGCTGGTAGCTTCGAGCGCGCCGCTCGACCAATACATCATCGAGCACCCCGACTACTTCTTCGGCCGTTCGCCCGAGCATGCGTATATCAATCCGGATAATCTCGAAATCCTGCTGGCGCATCTGAAGTGCGCGGCTTTCGAGCTGCCCCTGCAAGAGGGTGAAAAGTTCGGCGCGCACGACACCACCGAACTCTGCGGCTTCCTCGAAGAAGCCGGCTTTCTGCACCGCTCCGCCGGCGCCTGGCACTGGACCTCGGAAACCTATCCGGCCGATGCTACCAGCCTGCGCTCGGTATCGAGCGACAACTTCGTGGTCGTGGATATCTCAGCCGATGCGGACGTGATTGCCGAGGTCTCCTTCCCCACGGCGCTCTCGACGCTGCACGAAAAAGCCATCTACTTGCACGAAGCCCGCCAGTATCATGTGGAGCGTTTCGACTATGAGCAGCGCAAAGCTTACGTGCGCCGCGTGGATTGCGATTATTACACCGACGCCATCGATTACACACGCGTCCAGGTGCTCGAGGAATGCGAGAGCCAGCCGCTCGCAGGCGCGCGCCAGTGCCACGGCGACGTGCGCGTCAACCGCCAGATCGTAGGCTTTAAGAAGATCAAGTTCTACACGATGGAAAATGTTGGTGCAGGCAACCTCTCGATGCCCGAACAGGAGATGCATACTACCGCGTTCTGGCTACATTTCCCGGCCGAATTTCTGGCGCGTTTCACCGATCTGACGCCTACCGAAAAGCAAAGCGGCCTGGCGGGCCTGGGCAACGCGCTGCGCACCGTGGCGTCGCTGCTGCTGATGTGCGATCCACGCGACCTGGGGGTAGCCTTTAGCGAAGAACCCAACCTTTATCTGTATGACTCCTACGCGGGTGGTATCGGGCAGAGCGCCCCACTCTATCGTCTGACACCGCGGCTGCTGCGGCTGACGGCCGAGTTGCTGGCCGGCTGCGAATGCGCGAGCGGGTGTCCCTCCTGCGTGGGACCCATCGGGGAAACGGGCGAGCGCGGAAAGGAAGCGGCCATGAGAATCCTGGGGGAATTGCTTCGGGGCTGAAGAGGGCGTGGCTCGGTGACGATCACAGCAGCGAGCGGCTGCGCGGGTGCGCCTGTCATTGCATTCTCCCCAGCGGCAATGCAACGAAACTCGTGTGATAAATCCGCTGGACCGCCTTGCGATAATCCCCCGCCTTGGCCCAGAAGATATTAGCTACGAACGTCTGCGGATTGCGGTCGTATAACGGGAACCAGCTCGACTGGATCTGGACCATGATCCTGTGTCCCTTCAAAAACACGTGGTTTGCCGTAGGCAGAGCGAAGCGATAGACGAGAGGCTTGTCCGGTTCAATAGCCTTCGGCGTTTCGAGGCTCTCGCGATAACGGCCGCGGAAGATATCGGCCGACACCATCAGTTGATAGCCACCCAACGCCGGCTGCCCGGCTACTTCGTCGGGATAGACATCGATCACTTTAATCACCCAGTCCGAGTCCGTCCCACTGGTCGATGCGACCAGGTTAGCAACCGGCTGCCCGCTGATTTTCACCGGCGCGGTCAGATCGTCGGAAACGTACGCCAGGACATCCGGGCGCCCGGACGCCTCCCGCTGGTCGTCGACCAGCCATTGGGACCAGCTCTGCCGCTTGTCGTCGCCGATAGGGCGCTGGCGAAAGGGCACAGGCTTGGCGGGATCGGATACATATTCGTCATACGCCGCATCGCCTGCGCCCGGAGCGGCGAAACTTAGCTTGAGATCCGCCGCGAGATACAGCGGCGCCGCTTGGCCGGGCGGCCAGGAGTTCAAACGGCGCCACGCATTCGTCCCCGTTTCAAACGCAGTCACCGGGGCGACGCCGGCGGCCGGCGCGCCGTCCTTCAGGTATTGGTCGAGGAACGGACGCAGAATCTCGCGGCGGAAATACATTCCAGTATCGCTATTGAATTTGATGGGGCCGAGCGAGCTGCCGTCACCGATCTCCTGGCCGTGATGCCATGGGCCCATAACCAGAAACACTTTGTCATTGTTGGTGTCCTTCGGCTTGATCGCTTTATAGACGGCGATCGCGCCGTAGATATCTTCCTGGTCCCAGAGGCTGTGGACCAGCATCACGGGCACTTGCAGCGGTTCGGCGGCGAGCACGCGGTCGACAGCCTGGTCGCGCCAGAACGCGTCGTAGCTGGGATGCGCTAAAATTTTCCGCCAAAATCCGAGCGGCTCCAGTCCGTGGCGCTGGCCCAGTTCGCCCGCCGATACTGCCTGCAGGAACATGTCGTAGTCGTCATAGTGCCCCGACCACCACTTGACGTCGGAGCCGCGCGTCGCCTCCTGATCGTAGATGTAAGTGAGATTCGGCTGGCGAAACGCACCGTTGTGGAACCAGTCGTCACCCATCCAGCCATCCACCATCGGATTCATAGGCACGGAAACCTTGAGCGCGGGATGGGGATGGACCAGCGCCATCAAAGGTAAAAATCCGTCGTAGGAAATACCGAGGATGCCGACCTTGCCGTTGGTTTCCGGGATGTTCTTGATCAGCCAGTCGATCGTATCGTATGTGTCCGTGGCGTGATCGACGGGCGTGGGATTCTGTGGCCCGTGCACAGGACGATTCATGACGTAGTCGCCTTCCGAGCCGTGCTTGCCGCGTATGTCCTGGACCGCGCGTATATAGCCCCCCTCGATGATCACGTCGGTGGCATTGTCGTAGCCGTAAAGAACCGGTCCAAGGTGAGAGCTTTGCGCGTGGCTGGTGAGCTCGGTGGCGTTGTAGGGCGTGCGCGTGAGCAGAATCGGCGCGGCGCCGGCGCCTTTCGGCACCAGAATCACGGTGTGCAGCTTGACGCCGTCGCGCATGGGAATCATGACCTCGCGGCGGGTGTAGTCGAAGCTGTTGTTCGAAGGAGTGAATTTGGCCGGCGTCTCGCTCGGCAGCGCTGGATAGGCGGCCGGCGGCGGAGCAGTTTGAGCGAATATCCGGATGCACCACAGGAGCTGTGAAACCAGGGCGATCTTGCGCATCAGCGGATTATAGCGAACCGGCTCGGGCGCTGCGGCGCTCCGTCTCGAGCTCCAGGTCGAGCAGCTTGCGTTTGAGCACGGCGCCCCAACGATATCCGCCGGTATCGCCGTCGCCGCGCACCACGCGATGGCAGGGGATTACTACGGCTACCGGATTGGAAGCGCAAGCACGCGCCACGGCCCGTGCGGCGCGCGGCTCTCGTAGCGCCTTGGCGATCTCGCCATAAGACCGCGTGCCGCCGTAAGGTATGGATTGCAGGTACTCCCAGACGCGGCGCTGGAACGCGGTAGCTTGAATATCCAGAGGAATATCCAGCTTCTGCAATCGCCCGCTCAAATGCTCTCGGAGCGCGCCGGCCCATGGACTCAAGAACGCTCGATCGGGCCGCAGGTCGGCAGCGGGAAATTCCGCCCGCAGCGCAGCTTCGAGGTCGGCAGCCGAATCGCCGAACTGAACCGCGCAGACGCCCTTTTGCGTTGCGCCGACCAGCAAACGCCCTACCGGGGTGTCGATCACGTCGTAGCTGATGGTGACGCCTGCCCCGCCGCGGCGATAGGCCATGGGGGTCATGCCTAATTGCGCGGCCGCCCGCTCGTATAGCCGGCTGCTCGATCCATAACCCGCGTCATAGAGCGCCGCAGTCACCGTATGGCCGTCGCGCAAGCCGCCTTTGAACGATTCCATGCGGCAGAAATCGGCATAGGCTCGCGGGGTGATGCCGGTGGCCGCCTTAAATGTCCGCTGCAGGTGAAAGGGGCTGAGCGCCAGTTGGCGGCTGAGCCCCGCCAACGTTACGGCTTCCTCGAGATGGCGCTCCAGATAGCGGCAAATCTTTTCCACCAACTCGGATTGCCCGTCACGCACCCGCTCGCGCTCCGGCTTGCAACGCAGGCACGCCCGAAAGCCGGCCTGCTGGGCCGCCTCGCGCCGCGGGAAGAAGATCACGTTTTCCCGCCGCGGACGGCGCGAGGGACACGAAGGGCGGCAATACACGCCGGTCGAAATCACGGCGTAAAAAAACACGCCGTCCATGCGCGCGTCGCGGGATTCGAGCGCCTCCCAGAAGCTCGCCTTCCAGTACTCCTGTTCGTCTTTCGAAATGGTCGCCACACGGTTGCCGCTCACGGCCGCATCTGTCGTTGCATGTATCATACATCCAGCCTAGCGGCGCGGCTCGCGGACGGCTATCCGTTACTTGCGGCCAAACTACATTTCATCCCTGGTCAACTGAAGCGCCGGTACGAGAATCCAATATCTGACTACGCAACGGCCGGACCAGCAGGGTCAGGATAAAGCCCACTGACAGAAGCACTGCCAGCAACCGCAAGGGTGTGTCGTAAATATGGATTCTGCTCATGCCGGGGGTGAGCGCGGCCTTAGCGCGGTTGGAAAGCTCGGTGATGATCACCGGCCCTGCGACCGCGGCCGCGCTCCACGCGGTCAGCAGCGATCCGTGTATGGCGCCTACGTTGTCCGCTCCGAAGATGTCCGCAAGAAACGCCGGCACGGTCGCGAAACCGCCGCCATACATGGTAAACACCACAAATAATGCCGCCTCAAACAGTACCCAGTTGCCACTCGAGGCCAGATGGGGAATCCACAGGAAAAGCGTCATCTGAGCAAGAAAGAAGATGATGTACGTATTGCGGCGGCCGATATAATCGGAAAACGAGGCCCAGAAAAATCGCCCGCCGGCATTGAACAGGCTGACGATGGAGACCACCGCGGCGGCTTCGAGCGCAGTCTTGTGAAACAGGTCCTGCATGATGGGAGAGGCCTGCGCCAGGATCCCTATGCCGGCGGTGACGTTGATGAACAGCATTCCCCACAGCAGGTAAAACTGCCGCGTTTGAAGCGCCTGGTTCCGGGTCACGCTGCGATCCGCGATCATTTGGTTGGATTTTGCGGGACGCACCCACCCGGGAGGCGCCCACCCCGCCGGCGGGCGCCGCAGAATGGACGCGCCGATCATCATGATGATGAAGTACGCTGCACCGAGCACCATCACCGTCCTGGCGACCCCCAGCACGCTGACGAAATATGCGTTCAGGTAGCCGGCCAAAAACGCACCGCCGCCGAATCCCATGATGGCCATACCCGTGGCCATTCCGCGGCGATCCGGAAACCATTTCACCAGGGTGCTGACAGGAGCAATGTAGCCCAGCCCGCATCCTATGCCACCCACCACGCCCATTCCGAGGAACACCAGCAACGGCTGCCGCACGGCGAGACCGACGCCGCCCATCAACAGCCCCACTCCGAAGAACACCGCCGCCGCCGTGGCGGCCACGCGCGGTCCGCGCCGCTCCACCCACGGACCACCGAAAGCGGCGCTCAGCCCGAGCAGCACAAGAGCCGCCGTGAACGTGGTGTAGGGCGGACGGAACCAGGCCGGGGCATTGGGAAACAGCGCGATGATCGGACGGTTGAACGTGCTCCAGGCGTACACCGATCCGATGCAAATATGCACCGTCACCGCGCCCACGGGAATGAGCCAGCGATTCAATGTGGTTACTGGCGCCGCCATGTGCGCCGGTGGGTGGCTTGGAGTCAGTTAAAGTACCCCGAGCACTTCCGCGGCGTGCCCCGCTGGCTTGACCTTGGTGAAGATTTTTTGGATTTTGCCCCGTTCGTCAATCACGAAAGTAGTGCGGGCGACCCCCATCACCTTCTTGCCGTACATATTCTTCTCCTGCCAGACGCCATAATCCTGAGCGATTTTCTTATTCACATCGCACAGCAGCATGAAGGGCAGGCATTCCTTCTCTTTGAAGCCGGTCTGTGCCTTCGCACTATCCGGCGAAACGCCGATGATCGCCGCGCCCTTCGTGTTGAACTGCGACATCGCGTCGCGAAACTCGCCGGCTTCTATGGTGCAACCCGGCGTGCTGGCCCGCGGATAAAAATATAAGACAACCTTTTTTCCGCGCAGGCTTTCCAAATCGAATGGCTCACCCTCGTCGTTCTCTACCTGAATGGCAGGAGCTTGATCGCCCTCTTTCAACATAGTCTCCTCTTCAACAAGTCACTCACCACCGCCGGATTGGCCTGTCCTCGCGAAGCCTTCATGGCCTGGCCGACCAGGAAACCAAGCACGGAGGTCTTGCCGCTCTTGAACTGTTCCACCTGCCTGGCATTGGCCGCCAGCACTTCATCCACGATCCTCTCGAGCATTCCGGCATCGCTGATCTGCCGCAGTCCTTCGCTCGCCATCACCGCCGCCGCGGACTCGCCCGCCGCAAACATCTTAAGGAAGATTTGTTTAGCAAGCTTACCCGAAATCTCGCCTTGCTGCAGAAGCTCGAGCAGTTCGCCAAGCTGCTCCGGGCCAACCGGCGATTCGTCGATCTCCTGGCCCGCTGCTTTGAGCGCGCCCATCAGATCCCCCATCACCCAGTTGGCAGCAGCCTTAGGCTGTCCCGACCGCACCGCCACCTTCTCGAAGTATTCCGCCGTCGCACGGCCGGCGGTCAACACCCCGGCATCATATCCGCTCAAGCCGTAGCTCTCCATGAAGCGCGTGCGTTTGGCCGCCGGAAGCTCCGGAATCTGCGCTCGAATCTCTTCCAGCCAGCGGCCACTTACACGTAATGGCGCGAGATCGGGCTCGGGAAAGTAGCGGTAATCGTGGGCGTGCTCCTTGCTGCGCATACCGGCCGTCTCTCCGGTATCGGAATTGAACAGGCGGGTCTCCTGCGGGACTGTGCCGCCGCCTTCCAAAATAGCCACCTGCCTGGCAATCTCGTAATCCAGCGCCAGTTTGAGAAACCGGAACGAGTTCAGGTTTTTCACCTCGGCCTTGGTGCCCAGGCGCACGGCGCCCTTCAGCCGCACCGATACGTTGGCATCGCAGCGCAGGTGCCCCTTTTCCATGTCGCATGTGGAGACATCTATAAATTCAAGCGTCTGCTTCAGCTCGGCCAGGTAATCGTAGGCTTCCTGCGAACTGCGCAGATCCGGCTCGCTCACGATCTCGATGAGCGGTGTGCCGCTGCGGTTCAGGTCCACATACGTATACCGGTCGGAATCCCTGAAACCGTCATGGATGCTCTTGCCGGCATCGTCTTCCATATGCACGCGAGTGATTCCGATACGCTTGAGCCCACCCTCGACCGGGATCTCCACCCATCCGTGCGCGGCCAAAGGCTCTTCATATTGCGAGATCTGATAGCCCTTGGGCAAATCCGGGTAAAAATAATTCTTGCGCGCAAAACGCGAAACCGGGCGTACCTGGCAATGGAGCGCCAGGGACGCTTTGATGGCAAGCTCCACGGCGGCACGATTCAGCACCGGCAGCGCGCCGGGCAAACCCAGACATACCGGGCAAACATTGCTGTTCGGCTGCGCACCGAAACCTGCCGGGCAGCCGCAGAAAATCTTGGTCACGGTGGCTAACTGGACGTGGACTTCCAGGCCAATGACGGGCTCATACCTGGCCATCGCTTCCGGCGGCGCGAGATCCATGAATGCCGACGACATTTCCTCCATTATATATGTGCGAGGCGCGCCCACTGTGGCTGTTGCGGCCCAACTTGACTGGCGTTAAACCGGGGCCTTACAATAGATTAACGAAAAAGTCCTTGTTCGGGAGGCGTTTGTATATGGTTCGCAAGCATCTTTTGTTTTCCTGCGTTTCCCTTGGTTTGATCCTGCCGGGTGTCTCCGTTTGCCAGGATGCGAAACCAGATCAAAAAGACGATCCGCAAAGTGCCGCTCCGGCGCGTGAAACAGTGGCCAAGCCGCTCACCGACAAACAGAAGCGGAAGCAGGCTGAAAAGCTCCGCAAGGAGCTTGAGACCCCATACAAAAAGTGGTTGAACGAGGACGTCGTCTACATCATCACCGATGAGGAGCGGGCGGCTTTCAAACGCCTGGCGAGCGACGAGGAGCGCGAGTCGTTCATCGAGTCGTTCTGGCTGCGGCGCGACCCCACGCCCGACACCGAAGAGAACGAGTTCAAGGAAGAGCACTACCGCCGTATTGCCTATGCCAACGATCACTACGCATCGGGCATCCCGGGCTGGAAAGCGGACCGCGGCCGCATCTACATCACCTACGGCCCCCCGGACGAGATCGAGTCGCATCCTTCGGGCGGCACTTACGAGCGCCCCATGGAAGAGGGCGGCGGTGAAACGTCCACCTACCCGTTTGAGCAGTGGCGTTACCGCTACATCGAAGGCATTGGCACCAACATCATTATCGAGTTCGTGGATCCGACCATGTCGGGCGAATATCATTTGACCATGGACCCATCGGAAAAAGATGCTCTATTGTACGTTCCCGGAGCCGGGCTCACGCTCATGGAGCAGATGGGAATGTCGACCAAGACGCAGCGTTTCCAGAATACCGACGGCACGCACCTCGGCCAGTCCTTCGGCGGTACGCCGGAGAGCATGAATGAATTCACCCGCCTGGAGCAGTATGCGAAATTGCAGAAGCCCCCGGTCATCAAGTTCAAAGATCTGGAAGCCGCGGTCAACTCCAAAATCACCTATAACATTCTGCCCATGAAGGTGCGCGCGGATTTCTTCCCGCTCACCGAAGCTTCTATCCTCACCAATGTCACCCTGCAGTTGGAAAACAAGGATATGCAGTTCCAGGCCAAAGATGGCGTGCAGAAGGCGGCCGTGAATATCTTCGGACGCATCACCACCATGACCCGGCGCGTAGTGCAAACCTTCGAGGATACCGTGGAAGTCACCAGCCCGACGGAGATGTTACAGGCTTATGCGCAGCGCTCCTCCATTTATCAGAAGTCGATTCCGCTGCCCCCCGGCACTTATCGCCTGAACGTGGTGGTCAAGGATTTAGTTGGCGGAAACATGAACAATTACGAGACCGCCCTGAACGTGCCGCATCTCGATATGGAGAAGCTCATGTCCAGCACCATCGTGCTGGCGGACCTGATTGAAAAGGTTCCGAGCCGCAGCATTGGAACCGGGCAGTTTGTGATTGGGACCAGCAAAGTCCGGCCGCGCGTGAATGATAGTTTCAAGCGCGATGAGAAGATGGGCATCTATTTCAAGCTGTATAATTTCGGGCCGGATGAAAAGACCCAGAAGCCCAGCGGCCAGATTCAGTATGAGGTGGTCAGGAACGGAAGCAATGAGAAAATTCTCGATTTCACCGAGGATGTGGGTAGCTTGCCGGGCGCGTCGGCTTCCCAGGTGACGGTCGAAAAATTGCTTCCGCTCACTAAGTTACAGCCGGGCCAGTACACGCTGAAGTTAAAGATTACCGACAAAAATCGGAACCAGACTCTAACACCGTCTGCCCAATTTACGGTAACCTAGACACAGCGGGTTTTTGGCCGCGGTGAGCTAAGCGTCTGATGATGAGCGGGCGAACGCACATCTCGATGGCCAGTGTGGTTCTCGGACTGGTATGCTTTTGTGCGCCCAGGCCCGTCACGGGCGCGGGCAGCGTGGCGCTCTCTGGAGTGATCACCGGCCTGGTAACGGACGGCGCGGGAGTTCCCCAGATGGGCGCTGCCGTAATGCTCTTCAGCCGGCAAGACCGCCTTTTTGAGAAAGTTTTCACAGACGAAAAAGGTGTCTTTTCGTTTGCCGGGCTGCTTCCCGACATCTATTCCATCCGTGTGACGCTGGCTAGTTTCGTTCCCGCGATCAAGAACAATATTCTGGTCCAGCCCGGCATGCGCAGCGCGCTGAATGTCAACATGGCGACGCTGTTCAGTTCCATCCGTCTGGTTTATCCCGCAGATCAGCCGGTTTTTATGCTGGACGACTGGAAGTGGGTACTCCGCACGGCCAATTCCACACGGCCGGTTTTGCGCCTGCTGCCCAAAGTAAGTCTGGACGAGCCCAAGCCGCACCGGGTGATATTCTCGGATACGCGGGGATTGCTGCTGCTGTCGGCCGGCGATGGCGCCCTGGTTTCGGGCTTTGGAAGTAGCGCCGATATGGGCACTGCCTTCGCCTTGGGCACTTCGCTATTTGGTACGAACCAGCTTCAGTTTGCGGGCAACGTCGGTTCGGGAGCCCAGTCAGGTATTCCGTCGGCAGCTTTCCGGACTACTTATAGCCGGAACCTTGGCTCAGCGAGTCCCGAAGCATCCGTCACGGTGCGCGAGTTGTTTCTACCCGGACGCATGGGCGCTGAGATCTTCGGCACCGACTCCGGAGTTCCTGTCCTGCGCAGCGTTACGATCAACCTCAGCGACCATACCAAGATTTCCGACGCGCTCTCGCTCGATTACGGCGCCGCGCTCGATTCGATCTCCTTCGTGGATCATCTGAGCTACTTCAGTCCGTATGCCCGCTTAACTTATTCGCTAGGCAACGGCGGCGAAATCGAGTTCGACTACACTACGGGCAACGGACGGCCGGAAGCGGCGGACTCCGGCAGCCTCGACGGCCAACTGCAGCGCGACGTGAATGCTCTGAGCCAGTTTCCGCTGGTATCGTTGCGCGGCGGCCACGCCGAAGTGCAGCGCGGCGAAGACTTCGAACTAGGCTATTCCCGCACCGTGGGATCGCGCAAATTCCGCGTCAGCGCCTATCATGAATCCGTCTCCAATCTGGCCTTGACCATTTCCTCCCCGGATGGTTTTCTGCCCTCCGGAGATATCCTTCCCGACTTCTTCTCCGGTACCGCGATGTTCGATGCGGGAAATTTCTCGAGCATGGGATATCTTGCATCGGTTACCCAGAAGGTCGGAGACAATCTCAGCGCCACGGTGACCTACGGCTCGATGGGTGCGCTCACGGCGGAGCGGGGCGACTTAGTGAGCCAGGATCCCGATGAATTGCGCTCGATGATTCACGTGGGACGGCAGTCCTCCTTGACCACGCAGGTGGACGGAACCGTGCGGCACACCGGCACACACATCGGGGCCAGCTATCAATGGGCCGACAATCGCTTTGCGGTGCCGGATCCTCTCGACTGCGCGCGCAGCATGCGTCCCGAGCCTGGATTGAATATTTATTTCCGCCAGCCCATTCCGGGATTGTCGGTTCTGCCATGGCGCATGGAGTTGAACGCGGATCTGCGCAATCTGTTGCAACAAGGCTATCTGCCGCTCTCTACCGTGGATGGCAGCCGCCTGGTGTTGATGGAAACCCCGCGCATGTTTCGCGGCGGCGTAAGCTTTATTTTTTAACTCCCGTAACTGTTAGCGCCCCGAAGAGCCAAATCCCCCCTCGCCCCTGCGCGACTCCTTCAGCTCGCCTTCTTCCCACTCGACCGGCTCGTAGCGGGCGATCACCATCTGTGCGATGCGATCCCCCGGTTGAATTTCGTAAGGCTCGCGGCCCTGGTTCAGCAGAATCACGCGGATTTCGCCCCGATAACCCGGATCGATGGTAGCAGGGCTATTGGGCAATGTAATGGCGTGCTTCAATGCTAAGCCGCTGCGCGGGCGAATCTGGGCCTCGTAGCCCGGCGGCAGTTCGATGCTCAAGCCGGTGGCCACCAGTTGCGGCGCGCCCGGCGCCAGGGTTACGGCTTCGACCGCACGCAAGTCCAGGCCCGCGTCTTCCTCCGGGCCGTGCGCATATGTGGGTAATGCAGCGTCCTGCCGCAATCGTCGAATTCGAATTCGCATGAATCCGTTATGATAGCTTCTTCATGCCGGAATCCAAACCAAGGCGCGTAATATCCGTTGCGCCGATGCCACCGGAAAAATGCGCGTACGCCCTGGCGCGCTACAGCCGGTCGCCGGACTCCATACGCCAATCGCTCGACTGGGTGCGCACCCATGACTCGCAAAAATTCCTGGAGAGCTTCTACTTTCAGTACGGGCATGCATCCATCGCCGACCTGGGACACACAGTGCTCTGTTTCGAAGGTCTTTCCGAACTCGCCGCCACCGAGATCGAGGAGGAGTCGCTGTGGGACGGTCAGGCGAAATCTTCCCGCTATCAGGATTTTTCAAGCGCCGGCTTTATTACACCGCCTGAGCTGACCGGCGACTGTGCAGAACAATATCAGATCGCCGCGCGCAAGCTGCTGGACGCCTACGCACGGGTCCATTCGCTCGCTGCTGAGTCGCTCGCGGAGCGCCTGCCCCGGCCGGCGGAGATGAAGCCGGATGTGTATCGCCGCAACCTCGCCGCGCGGGCTTTTGACGTTGCGCGCTATCTGCTTTTTTGGGGCATTCCCACCAACGTAGGGCAAGTCACCAGCATTCGCACGCTCGAAAAACAAATCCGGCGGCTGAAGGCGGCGCAGTACCTGGAACTGCGCGAACTGGGCGATGAGATCTCCGCGGCATGCGCCTCGGAGCCTGATTGCGTATGGGACCCGGGCGCCGCCCGCGAACTCCTGGCTCCTACGCTCGCGCGCCATGCCGATGCCGATGAATATCCGGCGCGCGCGCAAGCCGGCCTGCGCCGCTGGGCCGCGCAGAATCTGCCGCCTTCCCAGGGCGGCGAGGCCACGCGGGTCGATCTGTTGCGGCCGGCCGACGTGGCCGCCGACATCGTCGCCACGCTGCTGTATCCGGTGACGGACCGGCCCTTCCGCGAGCTTTACGAGATCGCGCGCCACTGGAACGCTGCGCGACGCGCCGAAGTGCTGGACGTCGCGCTCGAATCCCGCACCAGGCGCGACGATCTCCTGGCCGGGTTTCAAGGCGGCCTCTACGCCTACGACCTGGTGATCGACATTGGCGCATACCGCGACTTGCACCGTCACCGCCGCTGCCAGAAATTCCGGCAGAGCTACTCGGGCCGGCTCGGTTTCGACACGCCGCCCGTGCTGGAAGAAGCCGGTGCGTCGGCTATCTATCAGGACGCCATGGACGGCGCTCTCCACACCATGCACAGTCTGGCCGCGCCGGGGTCGCATTATCTGTTGCCCTTCGGCGCCCGCTCGCGCTTTCTCTTCAAGATGGATTTTGCCGAGGCCGAATACATCGCGCGCGTACGCAGCGGCGTGAAGGGACACTTCAGCTATCGCCAGATCGCCTGGGAGATGAAACTCAAAATGGAGCAACTCGAGCCGGAGCTAGGCCGCCTGATGGAGGCTACGCCGCCGTGGGTGGAAGATATGCTGAAGCGGTGAGAAGGCGCCGCTGCGCTCCTTTTCAATCAAGGTCACTCATGCCCCTCACGGAAGCGCACTCCGGCCTCCACCTCGTGCGGCAGATCCAGTGGCAGAATCCCTCCGGGGTCGCTCTGCCCTTCGGTCATCTCCTCGTTGTCCACTTCAATCGAGTAGTTCTGCCGCGGTTTGAGACCGACCACAAACACCGGCCCGGTTCCCGCAACTGCGACTTTGAACTGCTGCGAGTGCGCGCCAAACAAAATGGTGGCCGCGCCGAGCGGCAAGGGCGCCGCGTCCAGGTGCGGATCGACCACGGCCGCCTGACCCTCCTCAAATACCTGCAGCTCGCCATCGAAGTAGCCCAGCCACGTGGCCGACTCTTCCCAACTGGAGCGCACGAACAGGCGGCCGATGAGTTCGTCGTGAACGAACAGGGGCGCGTGGTAATAGCTGAGGCCCGGCTGGTAGGGATTGGCCCAAAGGAACTCGTACGGAGTGCCGAAGGTTCCGCGGAGCAGGTAATTGTCGTTCAACAGCCAGCCTTGCAGGATCTGGCTTCCCGGACCATTGCTGTCGAAGGCCACCATGCTCAGCTCCGCCGCCCTCGAGAGCGCCGCCAGCCGAAGGTCAGGTTCGCTCGAGGGATGCAGGGTGGCTGGAATGCGGTACTCATTCTCACCCGCCGGAAAGCTGGCGGGATAATGGCTCAGCAGGTGGATCATGGGCAGATCTTTGAAATACTGCGGGGCGCCGTCGCGCAGATCCAGGTCGCAGTTGTCGCGGACCGCATGCAGAATTTCGAGCAGCGCATAACTGTCGTTGAGCCGCAGCGCCTCGTGGCCGGCGTTGATGGCCGGGGCGGTCTGCGCTTCCCACCATTTGCGCACCACCTGTTCCAGCTCGCGGTCCGCCACATCGGGCAAGTGTCCCGCCAGCGCAATCGCCGCCAGCAGGCGCGAGCGAATGGCGCCGACAGACGCATCGCGCCGGGTCTCCTCTATGGTGCGCGCCAGCTTGGCGGCTAAAGCCCTGGACTCGGCTTCTGTGAGAATTTCCTGGCACCAGTCGAACACCAGCGAGAGCTGCCGCAGATCGGCGCCCGGGCCCAACGCCCAACGCACCGCTTGATGCCCCGCGTCGGCGTTGCCCGAGATCTGGTAGTACAAGGCGTTCGCGAACCCCGGCTCGGGCATGGGAGCCTTGCCCGCCATCAGAAGCTGGAACTGGTTCCAGCGCAGCGATTGCCGCTCGCGCTCGCGCCGCAGCAGCTTGAGCCGTCTGGCTGTCAGGAAGATGCGCGGGTGTGCCCCGTCTATGCGCAGGTTCTGTTCCTCGCTGGGTAACAAGCAGGGCAAAGTTGCCAGTAGCAACGCGAGCGGGAATATTCGAACGAGGTTCATCCACCCTGATTGTGTCATAGCGACACAGCGCGCGCCCAACAAGCCACGCTGTCAGACCACCTGTCCTCTACCACGTTGCGCAATTTCAGCAGGATACATCAGATTGACACTTGGTGGTCCGGTTGCTATTTTCGGTGGTGAATTGCCGAAGTAACTTTTAACCTGCCCTCTGCTGCAACAGGCAGGCGGAAGAGGAGTGAGCGCAATCCGACAGCGTGCTTGCGGGAGCCGGTGTTCGTAACAGCACTTGGGCTTGCTATTTTTCCCTTGTTGGTTGCATCAGAGGGGTTTTTTTTGAGACGGTTTCAGACGATCTTTCCCGGGATCGGAGGTTGCGGTAGTTGTCTGGCGTCCAGGCAAGGAAGTTGGACGCGGACCTTGCCTGGAGCGACGGTAATACGGTAGATCCAGACAGCCCGCCGCCCGATCCCCAGCCCAACCTAGGGCGGGCCGCATCGGAGGAGGCTCTAGCACGTCCAGAGAGCAGCCCCGGTGCGGTTTTTCTTTAGCGGACCGTTCCCTTCAAACACGTATAATTTGAGTAGGTGAGACGTCGAATCCTCTACGGCGGTGCCATCGTCCTGCTGGCGATTCTGGTGGCGCTGGTGGTGTGGCAGGGCTCCTTCAATTTCGGCAAGTACGGGCCCGCGGATCCGCAACAGACCTTTGTCTTCTGGGGCATCTCCAGCCTCATCTTCGTGCTGATGGTGACGCTGGGTTTTATCCTGGTGCGCACCGTGGTGAAGTTGTACATCGGCCGGCGCAGCGATCGCGAAGGCTCGCGTATTCAAACCAAGCTGGTGGCCGGCGCTCTGGCGCTCAGTATCACGCCCGCGCTGTTCCTGGTGCTGTTCAGCTACGAGGTGTTGAACCGCAACCTGGACAAGTGGTTCAGCCAGCCGGCCGAGTCTTCGCATCAGACCTTTGTGCAGATTTCCGAGACGTTGCGCAACGAGTTGAAGGACGAGGCTGAGCTGCAAGCTGCGCTGCTTGCCGCGCAGCCGGAAACCCGCCTGCTTTTGGTAAATGGCGCCAGGACGCTCGGGTTTCTGGACCGCTTCGCGCAACAGCAGGACCTGGCCGCGGCTGCCATCCTGCCCGCCCCGGGCGGCGTTCCGCTGGATTCGGTGGGGCCATATCCGATCCTTCCTTCCCGCGACGACCGCACCGTAATCGCCCGCCATCCCATCGTAATCGACGGGGCCATCCAGGGCGCCGTCGAACTGGCCTCGCGTGTACCCATAGACTTCGTCAAAAAGCAGCTCGAGATCGACAAGTCCGATCGCGACTTGAAAGAGCTGGCCGGCAACCGCCGCAACGTGCGTGTCTTCTATCTGCTGTTCATGGCCATGATTACCTTGTTCGTGCTGTTCGTGGCCACCTGGCTCGCCCTGTTTCTGTCCAAGCAGATCAGCGTGCCCATCTCGGCTCTGCTGCTCGCCGCTGGGGAAGTGCGCAGGGGCAATCTGAAATACCGCGTTAACGTGCAGGCCATTGACGAGCTGGCCAGTCTGGTGCGCGGCTTCAACGAGATGACCCAGGAGCTCGAGGCCAATAGCCGCGAGCTGGATGCCCGCCGCCGGTTCACCGAAGCCATCCTCGAAAGCATTCCGACCGGCGTCATCTCGATCGCCGCGGATGGCTCCATACGGCGCGTCAACCGTGCGCTGGCGCGTATGTTCCCGGCGGCGCAGGTGACCGCTGCCACGCGCCTGGAAGATCTCTTCTCGCGCGAGGATACCGCCGAGATCAAGTATCTGATGAAACGCGCCCGCCGCACGGGCCTGGCTTCCCGTCAGCTGGAGATGCGCACCGAGCGGCAGACACTGCATCTGGCCGTGACCGTTTCGGCTCTCGAAGAGAAGCTCACCTCCGGCTTCGTGATCGTGCTCGAAGACACCAGCGAGCTGTTGCGCGCGCAGAAAGCTGCGGCCTGGCACGAAGTCGCGCGACGCGTGGCGCACGAGATCAAGAATCCGCTTACGCCGATCGCGCTTTCCGCCGAGCGCATCAGCCGCCAGTTGGAGCGCCTGCAGCTTCCTTCCGAGAACCGGCGCATCGTCAACGAGTGCGCGGCTACCATCAGCCGCTCGGTTGAGTCGGTGAAAACCCTGGTGGACGAGTTTTCGCAGTTCGCGCGCTTTCCCGCCGCGCAGCCGGTCCGCAGCGATCTGAATGAAGTCGTGGAGAGCGCTCTGGCGGTGTTCCACGGGCGCCTCGACGGCATCGACATGCAGGTGCAGCTCGCCCCAGGCTTGCCCCCGGTAAACATCGACAAGGATCAGTTCCAGCGCGTGGTGGTGAATCTGGTCGATAACGCCGCCGAAGCCATGCAGGACGCGCTGGTCAAGCGGCTGTTCATCACCACCCAGGCGGGAGCTCCGGAGTCGGTGGATCTGGTGATTGCCGACACCGGCTGCGGCATCTCTCCCGACGAGAAGGAGAAGCTGTTCCTGCCCTATTTCTCGACCAAGGGCCGCGGCACGGGATTGGGGCTGGCCATCGTCAATCACATCCTCGCCGACCATGGCGCGCAGATTCGCGTCGAGGACAACCTGCCCACCGGCGCGCGCTTCACCATCGAGATTCCGGCCCTCGTGGATGCGGACAATGGCGAGCCTGCCTCGAAGCCGGTGGTGGCGGGCGCATGAGACCTGTGCGCATCCTGATCGTGGACGACGAGCCGGACATACGGCAATCACTGAGCGGCGTGCTCGAAGACGAAGGCTACGCGCCCCGTGCCGTGGAAAGCGGTGAGGCATGCCTGGAAGATCTGGCCCGCCGCCCTGCCGAACTGGTGCTGCTGGATGTATGGCTGCCCGGCATGGACGGCATGGAAGCTCTGGCGCGCATTCAGGAGATTCCGTTTCCGGACCGGCCCGTGGTGGTGATGATCTCCGGCCACGGTAATATCGAAACGGCGGTGAAGGCCACCAAACTGGGAGCCTTCGATTTTCTCGAAAAGCCTCTCAGCATTCAGAAAATCTCCGTGGTGGCGAAGAACGCCGTCGAGCATCGGCGGCTGCAGATTGAAAATG
>Ga0302325_10001248_pt1 | contig 65720 bp, 50 predicted proteins | sample Palsa_T0_2_FD_201948 | JGI IMG/M metagenome (GOLD analysis project Ga0302325, IMG submission 201948) | Peat permafrost microbial communities from Stordalen Mire near Abisko, Sweden - Palsa_T0_2 | ecosystem: Environmental > Terrestrial > Soil > Palsa > Peat permafrost | place: Sweden: Abisko...
CAGCTTACCGAAAGTAGCGCGCGCCAAGATAACTACCGATAAGGCGAATTAAGTTCCGCGCGGACCCGCGCGACTTATTTCGAATTTCGCTGCTACACCCTGCAGAAGCGTTATAATTCGTGGACAGACACAACGGCCGCGTGAAACATTTGGAACCGGCGGAATCCGAGCCAGTAACTGAACTACTCCTCCGCTGGAGGGCGGGAGACCAGGAGTGCCTGAACAGGCTGCTCCCGTTGGTGGAAAGCGAACTGCGGCGCATCGCTCACCGCTATATGCGGATGGAGCGGCACATCCTCGTACTCAACGAACTGGGTGTGCATCCGGACACGGTGATTCGCGATTGGGGCTTGGCGAAGGTGTGGCTGAAACGCGAGCTCAGTCCGAAGGGCGCACATGCAGGCTGATGTCTGGAAGAAGGTGGAGGCGCTGTATCTAGCCGCGTTAGCGCAGCCGGCGGAGAAACGCGCCGCATTCCTGGCGCAGGCTTGCCCCGAAGATCCGCAACTCCGCGCCGAAGTGCAGTCGCTGCTGGATCAGCAGGCCAAGTCTTTCCTGGAGAGTTCCCCTGTGTCGGCGATCAAAGCGCTGAGCGCGGGCGCCAAGCTAGGCAACTTCGAGATTGTGGAACTGCTTGGCCGTGGCGGCATGGGCGAGGTCTGGCGCGCCCGCGACGCGCGGTTGAACCGCGACGTGGCCATCAAGGTGTTGCCCGTGGGCCTGGCGCGCGACCCGGACCGTATTGCACGCTTCGAGCGGGAAGCGCGCGCCGCCGCCGCCCTCAGTCATCCGAACATTTGCGTGATACACGAAGTCGGCGAGTACGAAGGCCAGCCCTTCATCGCCATGGAGTTCCTGCAAGGGCAGACGCTGAAGCACCGCATTGGAGGCAAGCCTTTGCCGACGGCTGAGCTGCTGGAGTGGGCGGTACAGATCGCGGACGGGCTGGATACGGCGCATCAGGCGGGGATCGTGCATCGCGACATCAAGCCGGCGAACATCTTCATCACCACGCGAGGGCCGGCCAAGATTCTGGACTTTGGCCTGGCCAAGGTCGCCGCGCCGTCAGCCAATCGCACCAGCCTGCCGACCGAGGATCTCCTGACGAGCCCCGGCGTGGCGGTGGGGACCGTGCCTTACATGTCGCCGGAGCAGGCGCGCGGGGAAGAACTGGACGAGCGCACGGACCTGTTCAGCTTTGGCGCAGTGCTGTACGAAATGGCCACGGGCAAGCAGGCGTTCACGGGCGCGACGACCGCGATCATTCACGAGGCTATTCTGGGCAGGACTCCGCCACTGGCCAGTATGGTGAATGGGCGGATACCGCGAGAGCTGGATCGCATTATCGGCAAGGCGCTGGAGAAGGATCGCAACTTGCGCTATCAGCATGCGGCGGAGATGTGCGCGGATCTGAAGAGGGTGAAGCGGGACGCGGAGGCAGGGACGGCGCAGCAGCCGAGGGTTCGCCCGTGGGTCTTCGGTGCCGTTGCGGTGATCGTGTTGGCGGCTGGCATTTTGTACGAGGTATGGAAGCCCGCTGGACTGTCTCGAACTTCGTCTCCTCCTGCTCAGCCCGCGCACAGACAGATCACTTTCGTTGGGGACGCTGCCTACCCGGCGCTCTCCCCCGATGGGAAGTCCATCGCCTATGTGACTGGCAAGGAGGGGCAGATGCAAAGGCTGATGTTACAGGAGCTAAAGGGTGGGCAGGCCATTGCAATCGCAAAGGCCTCTGCAATTCGGTATTCCAGATGGTCGCCAGACGGCTCGGAGCTTGCCTTCTTCCTGTACGATCCGCCGCAGTTTGGCATATTCCTGATACCTCGGCTCGGGGGACCCCCTCGGTTTATAGCTGGGGATAATTATTCATGTTGGTCGCCAGACGGCAATCGAATTGCGATGGCCTGGCAAAACCAAATAGGCTTCAGGATAGTGAATAAGGTGACCGGAAGTGCCAAGAGCATATATTTGAGTGGCTTTCTATGGATCTTTGGTCTTGACTGGTCGCCCGCGTCGAACTTCCTGGCGGTCCTGACGAACCTGGAAAATGGAAGAGACGCCATTTGGACGGTCCACCCCGATGGAAGTCAGCAGCGCAAGGTGATCGAAGAGCGTGGACTTGCTTCACCTCGCTGGTCTGCGGCCGGAGATGGGATTTACTTCCTTCGCACCAGCCAGGGCCACACCCAAGATCTTCTGAAGGTCACGATTAACCCTGAGTCGGGTAAAGCAATAGATCCGGTATCAGTGTTACTCGGTGGTTTGCAGGCTGGCGACTACTTTACCGTCTCCACGGACGGGACTCGCCTCGCGTACTCAAGGTCCCAGAGTTACTCGAATCTGTGGCTGGCCCGGCTTCTGGGTCCGGATAACGGTAAGAAGACGGACAAGGGCCTACAAACGAGGCCTCTGACCAGGGGCACTTCAAGGTTCGATTCGCCGAGCTTTTCACCTGACAGCAAATGGCTCGTATTCGTCACCGAGGGGCACATTTACAAGATGGCGATCGAAGGTGGCACGCCCATACAGTTAACATTCTCAAACGCCACCGAGCTCAGCCCTGCCTGGTCTCCAGATGGCAAGCGAATCGCATTCGGTTCCGATGAGGGTGGCTCTCATAAGGTCTGGATTGTTGATGCAGATGGCGCCAACCGGCGGCAGTTTGCTAAGACTCACTTGAGCGAGGATGCTGACGCCCAGATTTCGTGGTCGCCCGGCCGTTACGTCCTTTACCAGACGCCTGGGAACCAGAATGTCAATATCCTCGATGCGGAAACAGGAGAGGAAAAACCTCTCGTCCAGAATAAATCCGTCGGGCTCCTATTCTATCCGAGGTACTCGCCGGATGGCAACAAGGTCGCAGTCTTCTGGAACCGACTGTCTCAACGCGGAGTCTGGGTAATTTCGCTGATCGACAATTCGGAGACATTTCTCTGCGGCGGCTACTTGTATCCCGCAGGATGGTCGCCGGACGAAGGCTCGATATATGCCTACGGCTCTATCTCGGGCGACAAAATGCTGTCGATTCCCGTGGGCCCCGCGGGCCGCGCAGCCCCGCGCTCCGTTCTTACAATTCCGGAAAGCATCGCCGGCGCCAGCGTGAGCGCGGACGGGAAACGTTTTGTTTACTCCGCAGCGGAAACGAAATCGGATGTGTGGGTGGTAGACAACTTCGATCCAGCTTACCGAAAGTAGCGCGCGCCAAGATAACTACCGATAAGGCGAATTAAGTTCCGCGCGGACCCGCGCGACTTATTTCGAATTTCGCTGCTACACCCTGCAGAAGCGTTATAATTCGTGGACAGGCACAACGGCCGCGTGAAAGATTTGGAACCGGCGGAATCCGAGCCAGTGACTGAATTACTCCTCCGCTGGAGGGCGGGAGACCAGGAGTGCCTGAACAGGCTGCTCCCGTTGGTGGAAAGCGAACTGCGGCGCATCGCTCACCGCTATATGCGGATGGAGCGTCAGGGGCACACCCTGCAGACCACCGCGCTGGTGAACGAGGCCTACCTCAAGCTGATGGGACAGGCGCAGGTGGTGGACTGGCAGAGCCGGGCGCAGTTCCTGGGCGTAGCGTCCCGGCTGATGCGGCACATCCTGGTAGATCACGCCCGCGAATTGTGCCGGGGGAAACGAGGCGGCGGCGCGCACGTACTCCCGCTGGATGAGGGCCTGGTCTTTTCGCCTCGGAAATCGGCTGCGCTGGTGGCGCTGGACGACGCGCTCAACGAACTGGCTGGATTCGATCCACGCAAGGCGCAGGTCGTAGAACTGCGTTACTTCGGTGGGATGAGCGTGGAGGAGACGGCGGAGGCGCTGGGTGTGCATCCGAACACGGTGATTCGCGATTGGGGCCTGGCGAAGGTGTGGCTGAAGCGCGAACTCAGTCCGAAGGGCGCACATGCAGGCTGATGTCTGGAAGAAGGTCGAGGCACTGTATCTAGCCGAGCGCCAGAGTAAGATTCTCGTCACAATACAGCGGGCTTGATCGCCAGCAGGGCGTCGAGCGGCGTTCCCGTGCGCCAGGCTTCCACGGATGCAAAGCCGGCCTCGCGCAGCAGCGCGGCATACTCGGTCCGCGTGCGCTCCTTGCCTTCCGTGCAAACCAGCATGTTGAGCGATTGCATCTGCGCGGGCATGGGTCCCAATTTGTCTTCGTCGAGCAGCTTCTCCGCGACCAGCAGTCCGCCGCCGGACGGTAGAGCTGCGACGATCTTGCGCAGAAGCAGGCGGATCTTGTCTTCCCCCCAGTCGTGCAGAATGCGGCCCAGAGCATACAAATCGGCTGCCGGCAATGGATCCTCGAAAAAATCGCCGGCGATCAGCTCGATGCGTTCCCGCGCAGGCGATGCATCCAGGTATTCGCGCGCCACCTCGATCACCGGCGGAAGATCGAAGACCGCTCCGCGCAGTTGCGAATAGCGTTCGCAGGCGGCGATCACCAGGTGCCCGGTCGCGCCGCCAAGGTCCACCATGCGGCGGAACGCGGTCAGATCGCAAGCTGCCACGATGGCCGGCGAACTTAATTGCCCGAAGCCGTGCATGCCCCGCAGAAAAGTGCGTTTGCGGTCCTCGGTTCTGAAGAATTGATCGAATAGCGAGCCATGCCAGCCAAACGTTTGCGCCCAGCGAGGGGCGCCTTCCCGCACGGCATCTCCCAGGTTCGCCCACAGCGGGAACAGCGCTTCGTCGGAATACCGCACATACCCGGTCAGTGAATACCGGCCGTGGCCGCACAGGTAGGTTTCGGTAACGGGCTGGTTGGCGTAAGCAGCGTTCTGCTTGCGCAGCAACCCCATTCCTACGCAGGCGTCCAGCAGGCGCTCGAGCGCATCGCCGTTCACCTGCAGCCGCGCGGCCAGCGCGCCCGCCTCCGCGGGACCTTCATGCAGTGCATCGAAGATGCCCATCGAGACGGCCGTAAACATGGCTTTCGAGCGGCGAAACGCGTCTATCAGCTCGAGTATGGGAGCAGGGTTGGGAAGACTCATGCCGGTTTATGGATCTCCTCGGAAATGATCGTAGCCGAGCGCCGGCAGCAGGCGCCCGGAAAGATATACCGCGCCGGCGCGTCCTTTTCGCATGCAGCCGATTCTGGTGAGCGCCACATCTTCAAAACGCGCGGGTACCCGAACGCGCGGCCGCACCGTGAACAGGAGTTCGTAATCTTCACCGCCGTGCAGTGCCTGTTCCACGCTTGCGCCTGCAAATCGAGGCGGCGAATCAATGTGGGCTTCAAGGCCGGAGGCGAGCGCCAGCCGGCGCAAATCCATCGATAGCCCGTCACTCAAATCCATGGCCGCGGATGTGCCTGCCCGCTCGCGCAGAAAGACGCCCAGCCGCAGTTTCGGATCCGGACGCAGGTGGCGATCCCAAGCCGCGCCCTTGCCCGTGGCGAGACCCAGGGCCGAGCCGCCCAGCCGTCCGGAAACATAGATTGCGTCACCTGCCTTAGCGCCGTCGCGCCGCAGCGCACGGCCTCGCGGCGCCGCCCCGCAGACCACGATGTCGCACGCAACTTTGCCGGCGCGGGCCAGATCGCCGCCGGCTAACGGCGCTCCCGCCTTGCGAGCGAGCCGCAACAGGCCATTGTAGAAGCGTTGAATCCAGTGTTCGCCGATCTGCTCTCCTACGGCCAGCGAAAGAAGGCAAAAGCGAGGCACGCCCCCCATCGCCGCAATGTCACTCAGCCCGCGCGCGAGCGCCTTGTGGCCGACCGCTTCCGGCGGATGCGTACTCCGGCGGAAGTGCACGTCTTCGAGAAGCAGGTCGGTGGTAAAGAGCAGATCTTCCGCCGATCCACGCGGGCGGTAAATAGCGCAATCATCGCCGATGCCCATCACTAATCCGCGTACCCGGGAGGGCCCGACCCGGTTGCGGATCTGTTGCAGGATTTCAATCTCGCCGCAAGTTAGCGGCATGGCCGCGGCGCCTCACGCATCTGATTCCCAGGCAAGATTTTATCCGAAATTGTTCTTGACCGCACTATTGCCATCTGAGACAATTGTCAGCGAACTTGAAATGGTTGTTCGTCCCAGCGCTGCTTAAGGTTGCCGCAAAGCTACGAGTCTGACCTCGTAGCCTTTTCTTTTTTGGGGCCTGCGGAGCCGGCCGGACGATCGATTAGGAGAAGATGTAGTGAGAGAAAAAGGCATTGTGAAATGGTTTAACGCCGCGAAGGGCTATGGTTTCATCCAGAGAAACAGCGGCGACGACGTGTTCGTTCACTTTTCGGCAATCCAGGCCAACGGGTATCGTTCCCTGGATGAAGGCGCGGAGGTTGAGTTCGAGGTGAAGCAGGGACCCAAGGGCCTGCAGGCTGAGAACGTAGCCAGGATCTAAACTGTCCCCACTTGCTTTCGAAGCGAGGGCCCATTGCACGGGCCCTTTTCATTTCAGGGTTCCGCAATCACCTGCGCGCGGTTGCTTTCCTGCCCGTCCGCGGTAATATAAAGCTCCGCCGAACCGGCATTCACGATGGCCGGCAGTTGCACCTCGATCAGGTAGAATCCAATATAACCAGGAGCGAGCGTGGCGCGCGTTACTTGCACAGGCACGCGGTCGAGGTAAGCTTTGATCGTGGCGGCCACCACGGGCGGGTTCTCAAGAGGCGCGGCCAAGCCTGTAGGCCACTCCGGCTGCACTTTTCCCAAACCGGTCGCCAGGATCTCGATGCGCGCATTGGAATGCGCCGTGTAGCGCCCATCCAACATGAGTCCGCTATCTGCATCCAGAATCAGGGGCGAGCCGTCGTGGTTGACGAACATCGCCGGCGACACCGCCTGCACCGGCAGGCCCAGGGTGAAGCGTCCGCTTCCAGTCTGCAGGGCGAGCGAAACATTCGCAGGTGAAGCTTCGAATGGAACCTGTATTTGCGACTCGGAATCGGAGGCCGCGAGTACTGGAAAGTTTAGCGAGCCTACGCTGGCCGAACTGACGCGCCCGCCCTGCACGCTGATTAGTGAACCAGGCGCCGCCGGCCGCACGCTGAAATCCGCGGCGTTCACCAGGCGCAACGCGCCGGTCCGCTGAGGCGCGGCCGCTACATAGACGCCGTAGCCGTCCAGAGCGGCGTAGAGTTGAGTTCCGTTGGCGCCCAGCTTGACATCGGTGGCCGGGGCCGCCGGCAGGCGGTTGCCGATCGGGATCCACACAGGCGCGGCAGGACTGGCATTTTCGAGATCGGCGCTGGTGAAGAAGACCCCTTTATCGGTGGCCGCGTAAACCGCACCGGAGGTCCATTCGGCCGCCACCCCATGCGCCGGAGCATCCGGTAAATTGGAACTGAGATCATCCCAGAATCCGCCGCTGTTGGTAGTGCGCAACACGTGCGGTCCCGAGCCGCCTACGGCAGCCAGGGCCACGCGCGGTTCATTGGGATCGATCAACAGGCGCTCGATCGGCCCGTTGGCCCCCGGCCGCGGCGATGAAGTCCAGTTGCGGCCGCCATCGACCGAAACCCACAGGCGCCCATCGGCCGCCCCCGCATACATTGTTTGGCCCGCCGATGCGACGCTGGCAACCTCCGCGCCGAGCGCGGCCGATGCGATCCGCAAGGCTCTGCCCTCGGCATCCTCTTGTCCGCCGGCCACAGGCTTCCACGCGTCGGAACTCGCCGGCGGCAACTCCATGGCGCCAAGCTCGGACGTCAGAATGCGAGCACCCTGGCTGCCCGCCGGGGTGGCCAGAATGCGCGCGGCGGGCAGGTTCGGCAAATATTGATTCAGTCCCGCCCAGGACAAGCCGCCATCCATCGACCGCCAGACACCAAAGCTATTGGCCACCACTAATTGGTCCGGATCGCCTGGAGAAACCGCCACGCTTCGCTGGCCCGTTCCGATGATCGACTGGTTGCGGAATCCAGTCAGGTTCGACCAGGATCGGCCGCCATCGTCAGAGCGGTAGAGCTGATTGCCCAAAGCATAAACGCGGCCCGGCTGGACCGGTGAAACCACCAGCTTTGCGCCGGACTCCGGCATGCGATCTCCGGCCGGCGGTGGAACATCGGCTGTTCCAACGGATGGCTCGATCACGCCTTGTACCGCCGTCCAATTCTCGAAATCGATAGTCTCGAACACGCGATTCGGGCGCGTGCGGGCGTAGAGCCGCGACCCGTCGGCGGAATACCAGACCGCCAGCACCGGCCCGGTAGCGGGCGAAGCCAGTCCGATTTCCATGGACGCATTGCCGAGGCGGCGCCATTCGACTGGAATGGTCTGCGCCGCAAGAACAGCGGCTCCGAGCGGTATGGCCAGAACCAGGCGCCGCCAATAAGTTGTTTCTTTGTGACACACGACCGAGTCCTATTTTAACCTATCCCCCGCCGCACGACTATTCCAAAGAGCTGAATCGACGGAATTTGCGAGTAAACTTTGTACGGCGCACGGGTTGCTCTGCATCTTTAGTGCTAGACTAGGCTTCAAACCACAGCCTAGAGGATTGTGGGGTTGGGGCGAAGGTTGTATCATGTTTTCGCGTAACTGGGGTAGGACGGCGTTCTGGCTGCTAACGGCAGTCCTGTGCACTTATTGTGCCCCAATCTACGCCGAGAGCGGTGCTGCGAAGGTCGTCACTCTCACCGGGCAGGTTTCTGTCCTGCGTGATAACGCCCCCTGGGTCCTGAATGTCGGAGATTTCGTACAGCTTCGCCAGATCATCATCACCGGTCCGGACGGCTTCGCGGTCTTTCAAGTTTCAGATGGCAGTACCTTCGAGGTTTTCCCCAACGCACGCGTCATTTTCCGTGAGAATGCCGGCTCCTGGAGAGACCTGCTGGATATCTTGCTGGGCCGCGTAAAAATCCATATCGAGAAGCCCGGCGGGCAGCCGAATTACAACCGTGTGCGCACGCCGACCGCGGTAATCTCGGTGCGCGGTACCATCTTCGATGTCGCCGTCGAAGACGAGGACGATACCACGCTGGTCAGCGTCGAAGAGGGGCAGGTCGCGGTCGAGCACCTGATCAAGCCGGGGCCCCAGCGTGTGTTGAACCAGGGCGAATGGATTCGGGTTTTCAAGAATCAGGCGCTGGCTGCGCAGGTGGTGGACAAGAGCCCCTTCATGCGCAGCGCCCTGCGCGCCGCCGAGCAGGCCATGTATGAAATCCTCTACCGGACGCGACTGCCCGGCTCGGGCGGCGGCACGGTTCCCGTCGGCGGCGGTGGCTCCGGAGGCGGTGGTGGGTCTGGTTCGAGCGGCGGCTCCGGCGGCGATTCCGGCGATCACGGAAAGCCTTCGCCACCGCCACCGCCTCCGCCGCCGCACTAGAAACGGCCTCTCAGATTTCCGGCGCGGCCGACTGGTCGAGAAACCAGGTAACCCGCTGCCCCTGACGAGAGATCAGTTGCGCGGGCAGGCGCTTGGGATCGAACTCCTGGTGAAAAATCTGTCCTACGGCCTCCGCTTTGTCGGCGCCAGCAACCAGAAACACGATGTCTCTGGCCGCCAGCAGGGCGCCCGGCAGCAAAGTAATGCGCCATGTGGCCATCTTCTGAACGTATAGCGCCGCTGCAATATGCGTGCGATCTTCAATCAGCGGCTCGCCGGGAAAGAGGCTGGCCGTGTGGGCGTCCGGCCCTATGCCGCAATGCACCACATCAAAATGCGGCTGCTCCCCTTCTTCGAGACCGAAAAATGCGCGGATCTCTTCGATGTAGCGTTGCGCTGCGGCCCCCGGAGGAAGTTCCGCATGAATGCGGTGTATCTGCGCAGGCGGAATGTTTGCCGGGCCGATCAGATTTTCTTCGGCGAGTCGATAGTTGCTTTCCGCGTCGTCCGGCGGCACGGCGCGCTCGTCGACCCAAAACAGATGCACGCGATGCCAGCGGAAGCCGGAAGCCACCAATCGGCGGAAAAGTAATTTGGGCGTGGAACCGCCGGAGATGGCCAGCGTGGCGCGCTCGTGCCCGTCCAGTGCTTCTTCGAGCAGCCTGCGAATGTGCTGCGCGCAGGCTTCGGCGGCCGCTTCCGGATCGGCGTAGGTTTGCCACTGCATGCTCATGGGCGAGTCTCCCCCGCCGCGAGTCTGGCGGCGGCTGCCAAAGTGTGTTCCAAAACCGCATCGCGCCCGGGAATAGAAAGCTCTTCGCGCATCAGAACATAGTCGGTGGGGCGCGGTAGCACAGCGCGGTTGACTAATGTACCCACGCGGACCTCCGCGGCATGCCCTTCCACCAGGCTGATGGATGCGATCGGATCCGGCGTATCGCGCGCGAGCAGATCCACGCGGTTGAGCTCTCCGGAAACTTCGCTCGATGCCGATTCGAACAGCGGCCGCGGATGTACGCCGACCGTGTCGAGACCATCCATCAACCAGGCGGCCATGTAAAATGCCGCAACCGGAGTGGTTTTGCTGCAGGACGAAATGCGCACCTCGGAAACACGCGGCAAATTGGCGAGCTGCGCCCGGTTTTCGAAGATTTGCGCGATCAGCTCACGCCAGCGCGTCAGGCGCGTCCAGGAAAGATCGCCCAAGGTGCGGCCGGCGCCCTGCGGCTCGCTCAGTTCTTTCAGGATTGCGGCGGGCTCGCCGAACGCTTCGCTATCGAGTATCACTTTCTGGGCGATGGCCGACATCTGCCGGAACTCCGCTAAGTGGAACAACCGCGGGCTGCGGCACCAAAGTACCACGGGCAGATCCGGCACGGTGAGGGGCAGCACGACGGCCGCGAGATCGGGAATGCTGGCATCGCCGGCGGTGATTTCGATCTGCTCGCAACAGATCTGTTGCCTGTGCCCGAACGGCATCCAGCACTGCGCAAAGACGTGGGCGGACAGCGTGCGCCCGGCCTCGGCACGGAAGCGAATGACGATAGCGCGGCTGGGATGCTCCGGCATCAGCGCGGCCAGCGTCTCGCCAATGGCTTGTGCGTCGTCGGATTCTTCCGCCGCCACCACCAGCGTCATGGAGCAGGCGCGCAGCACGCCGGCGTCGCCCTCGCTCTGCTTGCCGAGTGAAACCCACAACTCCGCCATCTCACGCATGATGCGATCCGGAGAGATGGTGCCGCCCATTTTTACGGTTGCCTCCAGACATGCCCCCGCCGCGCCAGCATATCGTCCGCGGCTTGCGGGCCCCAGGTGCCCGCGGCGTAATTGGGGAAGTCGAATTTAGTGTTGTCCCAAACGTGCCGAATGGCATCCACCACCGCCCAGTTGGCCTCCACCATGTCCTGGCGCGTGTAGAGCGTGGCATCGCCGATGATGGCATCGAGCAGAAGCGTTTCGTACGCGGTGGGCGAGCGCTCGCCGAAGCTCGAACCGTAGTTGAAGTCCATCGAGACGGGCCGCAATTTCATGCCCGCGCCCGGACGCTTGGAAAGAAACCTCAAGGAAATTCCCTCTTCCGGCTGGATGCGCAGGATGAGCAGATTGGGCGCGATGTCGCCGCCATTGCCGTTGAAGATGGCCAGCGGCGCGGCGTTAAACTGAATGGCGATTTCGGTAACGCGCTTGGGCAGCCGCTTTCCCGATCGCAGATAGAACGGCACGCCGGCCCACCGCCAGTTGTCGACAAAGAAAGTGACGGCCGCGTAGGTGTCGGTCTGGGCATCCGGACTGACGCCCGGCTCCTGCCGGAAACCGGGAACATCCTCGCCGCCGATGGAGGCGGGGCCGTACTGGCCGGCGACGGTGTTTACCAGCACCTCTTCCGGTTTCATGATGCGGATCGAGCGCAGCAGCTTGGACCGCTCGTCGCGCACTGAGTCCGGCCGGAAGGTCGCGCTGGGCTCCATGGCGACGGTCGCCAATATTTGCAGCAGGTGATTCTGGATCATGTCGCGCAGTGAGCCGGCTTCCTGATAATACGCGCCGCGTCCCTCCACCCCGATAGACTCGGCCGCGGTGATTTGCACATGGTTCACGTAGCGGCGGTCCCACAACGGCTCGAAGATGCCATTGCCGAAGCGAAATGCCAGGATGTTCTGAACAGTCTCCTTGCCTAGATAATGATCGATGCGGTAGACCTCGGATTCGTGGAAGACTTTGTGCAGCTCGGCGCTCAGCTCTTGAGCGCTGCCGAGATCGTGGCCGAAAGGTTTCTCCACTACGATGCGGCGCCAGCCGTTGCCCTTTCCCGCGTTGGCGGCGCCCAGGCCTTGTGCAATCGGGATGTATTGGCTCGGCTGTGTGGACAGATAGAACAATACGTTGCCGCCGGTGTGCCGCTGGACCTCGATCTCCTGCAAGCGCGCGTCGAGCGCAGGATACATGGCCGCCTCATGCACGTCGCCCGCCATGTAGAATAGACCTTGCGCGAAGGCGGTCCAAATATCGTCGTCGAACGGCGAATCCTCCAGGAATTCCTTGACCGATTCGCGCATTTTTTCGCGAAATTGATCGTCGCTCATGGCGGTGCGCGAGAGGCCCAGCACGGCGAAACCGGCGGAGAGCCGGCGCTCGTAGGCCAGGCGGTACAGCGCGGGCAGCAGCTTACGCTTGGTGAGATCGCCGTTTGCTCCGAAGATGGCCAGCGCGCACTCGGGCACCTGACGCTCGAAGCGCAGTGGATCCTGGAAAGGATTTTCCAGCGGCATGTAGTTCAAAATAGCACGCTCATCCCGCTCTTGCACCGCGCAACCAAAAACGGGTAACATTGAATTTCCCGCCTCTTTATTTCGCGCGCAAAAACTAGCCTATTTTATGCACAATCAGCCAAATAAAAAGATTCTGGCAGTGGTCAGCGATCTTTTCTTTTCCGTGAAAATCACCGACGCAGCCAAGCGCGCCGGTATGGCTGTGGAGCTGGTCACGGACCCTAAAGAGGTCCTGGCCAAGGCCAAAGCGAAACCCAGCATCATCATCTTCGACTTGAATTTCGAGGATGCCAAGCCGCTCGAACTGATCGGCAAACTCAAGGGCAGCACGGAATTCAAAGGGGTGAGCCTGATCGGCTTCGTCTCCCACGTGCAAGGCGAGCTGAAGCAGGCGGCGCAGGAGGCCGGATGCGATATGGTGATGGCGCGCTCGTCGTTTTCGCAAAACCTGCCGCAGATTCTGAAGCGGCACGCGGGCGTGACCTAGGATTCAGATCTCTTGAGCCCTGGCGCTCCAGGCCTGCCAGACGCGGCCGCGCATCACGGAAACCACCCTGCTATAATTAGCTGTGCTAAGTCCCGCCATCTGCCGCCCCGGTCTGTTTGGTTCCGACTAATCGCCCGCGCGATAACTCTGCCGTCACCCGTTGGCCAAGAATTTATGTAAGGAGTATTGCGTATGACCCGGACTCTCGAAGCGCTCCGCCAGGATCTTCCGCACCTGACCGGACCCCTGCCCGGCCCTCGCGCCCAGGAGATTATCGCGCGCGATCAGCGTTTCATTTCGCCGTCCTACACACGCGGCTATCCGCTGGTGGCCAGCCGCGGAGAGGGCTGTATCGTCGAAGACGTGGACGGCAATCGTTTTCTGGATTTCAACGCCGGCATCGCCGTGGTGGCGACCGGGCACTGCCATCCGCGCGTGGTGGAAGCCATTCGTGAACAGGCCGGACGGCTGATCCACATGTCGGGCACCGATTTCTATTACGAGGCCCTGGCCAATCTGGCTGAAAAGCTCGCGTCACTCGCCCCGGGCTCGCTCGAGCGCCGCGTTTCCTTCGGCAACTCGGGCGCCGAAGCCATGGAAGGAGCCATGAAGCTGGCGCGCTACAGCACCGGCCGCGATACCTTCATCGCCTTTCTGGGCAGCTTTCACGGACGCACCATGGGCGCGCTCTCGCTCACCGCGCGCAAGGCCGTGCAGCGCCGCGGATTCGGACCGCTGGTGCCGGGCGTCGTGCATGCGCCCTATCCCAACTGCTATCGTTGCCCGTTCGGGCAGACCCCGGATCGTTGCGCGGTCGAGTGCGCCAGGTATATCGAAGACCAGTTGCTCAAGACCATCGCGCCGGCCGAGGACGTCGCCGCCATCGTCATCGAACCGGTGCAGGGTGAGGGCGGCTATATCGTACCGCCGCAAAAGTTCTTCGACGAACTGGCGCGCATCACGTCGAAATATGGCATTCTGCTGATCTGCGACGAAGTGCAGTCCGGTATGGGCCGCACCGGCAAGATGTGGGCATCCGATCATTTTCACGCTGTACCGGATATCATGGCGATCGCCAAGGGCATTGCCAGCGGCCTGCCCCTGGGGGCCACCGTGGCGCGCGCGGACCTGATGCGGTGGACGCCCGGCGCGCACGCCTCCACCTTCGGGGGCAATCCCGTGGCCTGCGCCGCGGCCCTCGTCACCATCGAACTGCTCGAACGGGAACTGATCGATAATGCCGCTCGCATGGGCGCTCATCTGATGGCGCGCATGCGGGATTGGCCGGTTCGCTTCCCCAGCGTGGGCGACGTGCGCGGGTTGGGCCTGATGCTGGGAGTTGAGCTGGTCCGCGACCGGCAGTCCAAAACCCCTGCGCCGGAGTTGCGCGATCGCGTGGTGGATCTGGCCTTCGACCGCGGGTTGCTCATCCTCGGCGCCGGCGATAGTACGCTGCGGCTCTGCCCCCCTCTGATCATTTCGCGCGACCAGTGTGACTTCGCATTAGACACGCTCGAAGAGTGCCTGACCCTGGCGACCCGGGAAGACTGAGCCCGCTGAGAAAAATCAGCCAAACCGATCCAAACTAATCTTTAGGACTTTGCGAGTGAGGACTTTGCGAGTTCATAACGCACGTTCCTGGATCTGATTTTCTGCCCCGTGGCTACAATAACTCCTTCATCCCGCATAGTGGCCAGCCATTTGCGAACCGAAATGTCCGACAGGCCCAACCCTTGACTGATCTCGGCCCTGGATAAAGTTCCGCCGTCGCGAAGCAGGGACACGATCTCTTCTCGACGGTCTCGTCTGCCTCCTGATGGAGTGTTCAGAAGAGTCACCCGAAACGTAGCGATCCGATTGTCAAAGACCGGATCCGGCAATCGAACGTGTCGCAGCGAAGCCACCATCGCCCCTACTCCCGAGCCTCGATTCTCGCAGACTGCCTGCCGCTCTCCCGCGGGGGCAACGTCTTCGAGGAGCCTGAGCAGCATATTGTTGCGCGTCGCGCAGACGCCTTCGCGCCCCAGCAAATCCACCGTAACAGGGCCATACAGACCGCCGGGATTGTGTACAACTAAACGGTCGGAGAACATTTGAACCTGGACCGGGGTCCCACGCGACCCACTGCTGAGATCGCGGTGTGCCAGCGCATTGATGACGGCTTCGCGAACCGCCGTCACCGGATATTCTTCCACATCCTCCCGGTATAATCCCCTCACCACGGACCGGCGCGTCATATTACGCCGCAGGACGTCCAGCGTGGGGCGGAGCATGTCCGGAATCGTGCCTTCGATACGCACGTTGTCCAGGAATCGCTCCTGGCTTGGTCCAGGCTCGCCTACTTCGGAGGTCGGATAGACTACAAACGTGAGACCCAATGCGGGAAAGAATCGCTGCGGATACTTTCCCAGGGCCAATATGCCGCCTAAGGAGCAAACCCACCTTTTCCCGGCGGGCACCAGAACCTTTAAAGTTCGCAGGATAGCCTCATCCGGCATGCGCGCAAATACGCTGCCCGGCCGCTTCCGCAACCGGGACAATAGTTCTCGCACCGATCGAGCCTGCAGATCCGCCACCGTCGTTCCTGAAACAGCCTCCTCGTCGTCCCTGGGCTGTTCGCGGGCGCTCAGCATCATCTGTACTTCGTAGGCGCTCAGTTTTCTGTCACCGTCGGCGATGCGAATGAATGCGCCGTTGGTATAGCCGGCGCCCGGGTAGTAACAAAGTTTGGCGTTAGACGATATCTCCGGAATCTCGGCGGTTATCACGGCCTTATGCTGAATCTTGTGGATCTGGATATATGCGCGAACGGGCGGACTCATTACGTCGCACAGGCTGGCGAGATCTTGCTGGAGTCTCTTTGGATTCTTTACTCCGACGATCTTGAATCCCAACTCCCCGGCCACTCCGAGCACTAACCGCAAGCCTCGGATACTCTGGAAGAGTGCCTGACCCCGGCCGCGCGCCAATACCGAGAATCCTCGACGTCGGCTGCGGGATTCACAAGCAGCCCGGCGCCCTCGGCATCGATCGGAATCCTGCCAGCCGGGCCGACGTCCTCTGCGATCTTGACCGCTTTCCCTATCCGTTTGCGGATAATTCCTTTGACCGGCTGCTGGCTATCCATGTGATCGAGCATGTGGCGGATGTCATCGCCACCATGGAAGAATTCCACCGCCTGGTGCGGGCCCACGGCACGGTGCGCATCGAGACGCCGCACTACACCGACTTCAGTTCATTCTGCGACCCCACCCATCGCAGCCACTTGAACAGCTTTTCGTTCCGCTATTTCGGAGAGAACCACGGCGGCTTCGGCTACTATACCAAGGCCAGGTTCCGGGAGATTTCGATCCGCGTCAAGCTACTCTCTTTTTGGAAGTGGCTGGGATTCGAATTCCTGGTGAACCGCTTTCCACGCTACCGGCGTTTCTGGGAGCATTACCTCTGTTTCGTGGTGCGCGGCAAAGCCATGTACTTCGAATTTGAAGTGGTCAAGTCGCCATGCTCTCTCTGTTCTACCGGTTAGCCGATGCCGCCCGCCGGCTCGGGCGCGCGCGTTCTTCTACCCTGGAGCAGGCGCACGGACGCCGCGGCGAGGATCTGGCGCATCGCTTTCTGCGCCGGCATGGGCTCACCATCGTGGCCCGCAACTATCGCTCGCGCGCCGGCAGCGGCGAGCTCGACATTGTCGCCTGGGAGCGCGACACACTGGTCTTCGTCGAAGTGAAGGCGCGCGCGTCCGCCGACTACGGCAGCCCCGGCCGGGCGGTCGGATTACAGAAGGAGAAAGATTTGCGGCGCGCCGCCGGCGATTACCTGCGGCGCTCAGGGACGGCCTGGGATCAGGCACGCTTCGATCTGTTGAACATCATTTTGACCGAGCCGCCCGAGATCGAGTGGGTTAAGGATGCCTTTCGCCCGAGCCGAAAGATATAATACCTACTCCGCGCCGCGAACTTCCAAATCTCTCTTCATTCGGGAGGTACCTCAACTTTGCCGGAATTGCGAAAAGACCCGATCACGGGCCGCTGGGTAATCATTTCGACCGATCGCGCGCGTCGTCCTTCCGACTTCGTACGGCAGCCAGTACCGCCGCCGGTGGCGCGCGTCTGCCCATTCTGCTACGGAAACGAGCAGAAAACGCCGCCCGAGGTGCTGGCCTTCCGCCCTGGCGGCGGAGCCAACCAGTCTGGATGGAGCGTGCGCGTGGTGCCCAACAAGTTCCCGGCGCTGGGTATCGAAGGCGAGCTGAACCGCCAGGGCGAGGGCATGTTCGACAAGATGGACGGCATCGGCGCCCACGAAGTGATCGTGGAGAGTCCCGACCATATGGTCACCATGGCCGAGATGACCAACCGGCAGATCGAAGAAGTGCTGTGGGCCTTCCGCGACCGCATCAACGATCTGAAAAGAGACCAGCGCTTCCGCTACCTACTGCTGTTCAAGAACCACGGAGAGGCGGCCGGCGCCAGCCTCGAGCATTCCCATTCGCAACTGATCGCGTTGCCCGTGATTCCCAAGCAGGTGAAGGAGGAACTGGACGGCGCCAAACTCTATTTCGATTTCAAGGAACGTTGCGTGTATTGCGATATGATCCGGCAGGAGACCGTCTCCGCTGTGCGGCTGGTTGCTGAGACCGACCGCCTGGTGGTGTTGGAGCCGTGGGCGCCGCGCTTCCCGTTTGAGACGTGGATCCTGCCCAAGCGCCACGAATCGCACTTCGAGGCGGCGGACAATGCCACGCTGCAGAACCTGGCCGGCGTGCTGCGAACGACTCTGCGTAAGCTGGACAAGGCGCTCGAGCGGCCCCCCTATAACTTCATCATTCACAGCGCGCCGGTACAGGAGACGCATCAGGCCCACTATCACTGGCACGTCGAGATCATTCCCAAGCTCACCAAAGTAGCGGGCTTCGAATGGGGCACGGGCATTTACATCAATCCGACGCCGCCCGAGGAGTCGGCCAAGTTTTTGCGGGAATCGGGCCCGGCGTGAAAGCGCTCCGCGCAGCTCGCTGACTGTATGCGACGCGCACTCCTGATCGCCGTCATTCTGATCCTCTACGGCTCTTTGTATCCCTGGGAGTTCCACGCGCGCCAATTGGCCGCGAGCCCGCCGTGGATTCTGCTGCACTCCTGGCCGGACCGCATCAATCGGTACATGCTCTGGGACGTAGTAGTCAACGTCGTGCTCTACGCTCCGTTGGGTGTGTTCGGTTTTCTGGCAATGAGCGAGGGCGCCCGGCGCGTCGTGCGCATCCTCGCGCCGATACTATTGGCGCTGGCGCTGTCGGCCTCGGTCGAAATGATTCAACTGTTCGACGACTCCCGGCAGTGCAGCGCTTCCGACGTGCTCTGCAACGTTACGGGCGCGACCGTGGGCGTGGGCCTGGGTATGCTGTACCGCGAGAAACTCAAGGCGGTGGCCTCAAGGCGCCAGGCCGCTTCCTTCCTGCACTTCTCCGGAGCGTTGCTGCTGCTGTGCTGTTGGTTGGGCTATCAGCTTTTTCCATTGTTCCCCTCGCTGGGCAGGTCGAAGCTGGCGAGCCGCGTGGCGGCGCTGGGAGCCATCTCTACGGTATCGTCGGTCGAGACGCTCCTGGTGTTTGCGGAATGGATCGCCGTCGCTTGTTTGCTCGAACATCTGTTCGAGGGGGAGACCAACCGCATCCTGACTGCCCTCTTGCTGGTATTGCCGGCCCGCTTGCTGATCGTGAGCCGGAGCCTGACGTGGTCCGATATCGCGGGCGCCGCAATCGCACTGGCGGTATGGTGGTGGTTGCCGAGACTCTACGTGCGGCGCGCGGCGCCCTTCCTGCTGGCCTTTGCTTTGGTGATAGAGGAGCTGGCGCCGTTTCGTTTCACCGGCGCCCGTCCATTCAACTGGGTGCCCTTCCGTGGATTCCTTCTGGCAAGCTGGCAAAGCAGCTTGGTCATACTCTTTCGCAAGAGCTTCTGGTATGGATCTGTGATCTGGCTATGGCACGTCGCGGGCTATCGGCTGGCGCCGGTCACGATGGCGATCGCGGCGGCGCTGCTCGCGCTCGAATGGACGCAAATCTATCTCCCCGCGCGCGTGCCCGAAATCACGGATGCGGTGCTGGCTCTGCTGATGGGCGTCTTGCTTGCTCTGGTCGGCTCCGCCCGGCGGCCGGCAGTCACTCAGTAGGTCAGCCCGCCGCCGCCTCCGTATTCAACACCTCGCGGACTTTGCGCGCCAGCGTATTCGGCAGGAACGGCTTCTGCAAAAACGCCTGGCCCGAGTCCAGAATGCCATGGTGCACGATGGCCTCATCCGTGTAGCCCGACATGTACAGGACCTTGATCCCGGGATGCAGCGCGCGGATCTGTTCCTCGGCGCGTGGTCCGCTCATTTCCGGCATGACCACGTCCGCCAGCAGCAGGTGAATGGATCCGTTGTGTTTGGCTGCCCTGCGGATAGCCTGCTCGCCGCCCAAAGCTTCCAACACCTGGTATCCCTGGGCGGTCAGCACCTGGCAAATCAATTTGCGTACGCGCGTTTCGTCCTCCACCACCAGGATCGTCTCAGTGCCCTTGAGCGATGTAGTCGATGCCGGTTCTTCGGTTTCAGCCGCCGCCTTCGCCTCCGCCGACGGCAGGTAGATCTTCACCAGGGTACCGCGCCCCGGCTCGCTAAAAATCGAGATGGCCCCGCCGCTCTGCCTGACGATGCCGTAAGCGGTCGCCAATCCCAGGCCCGTGCCTTTGCCGGGCGCTTTGGTGGTAAAGAACGGCTCGAACAGGTGCGCGGTGGTTTCCGGGTCCATGCCCGTGCCCGTGTCGCTGATCGCCAACACCACGTAGGAACCGGGTTGGAGGTCCATCGCCGGTCCTGTGTGGGCGGCGTCTACTTGCGCGTTGGTGGTCTCGACAATCAGCTTGCCGCCGCCCGGCATGGCGTCCCGCGCGTTCACCACCACGTTCATGATCACCTGCTCGATCTGGCCGGGATCGGTACGCGTGCTCGCCGGCTCAGCGGCAAGTACGGTGATCAGTTCGACGTCCTCGCCGATCAGTCGCGAGAGCATCTTCTCCATGTTCAAGATCAGTTTGTTCAACTGCACCGTCCGCGGAGTGAACGGCTGCCTGCGGCTGAATGCCAGCAGTTGATGCGTAAGTGCTCCGCCCCTCTCGGCGGCGCGCCGGATCTCTTCGAGCGCGGTGCGCTGGGAAACCTGCAGGCTCGCGTCGCACAACAGAAGATCCGCGTAACCCGTAATCACTGTCAGCAGGTTATTGAAGTCGTGGGCCACGCCGCCCGCCAGCCGGCCCACCGCCTCCATTTTCTGCGCCTGCCGGAATTGATGCTCGAGCCGCGCCCGCTCGCGCCGGCCCTCGGCCTGGCTCATGGCTCGGGCTACCGTGGCTCCCAGGCGCGACAAGTGTGCGCGCTCGATCAGACCCGCAGCCCCGGCCTTCAGCATCTCGAGCAGGCATTCCTCGGGCACTGCTCCGGCGACCGCGACCAGCGGAATATCGGCGCCGGTCTCGTGCAGGAGTTCGAGAGCCGCACCTGCCGCGAACTGGTTGCCGGCGTAGTCCGCCAAAATCAGATCCCACTTCTGGGCCAGCGCGTCGCGGAAGGCGTCCGCGGTGGATACGCGCTCGTGATGCGGCGCATAGTCGCTTCTGCGTAGCTCCTCTTCCAGGCGCACAGCTTCATCTTGGCGATCGGAGACGATCAGCACCCTCAGGGGTATGGACATCTATGAACCTTCAGTCGAATCTATCACGCCTGAAGAGAGGTGCGCGGAAAATCTCTGTACGTTTCTACACACCGAAAAGCCGATCGACTGCCAATTTGTTACGCGGAGGCGGCCGATCCTCTGAGCCCCTCGGAAACTGCTCGCGCCAGCTGTGATGCGGTGTACGGTTTTTGCAAAAAGCCATCCACGCGATTGCCGAATTTCTCCCTGAAATCCTGCTCGTTGTACCCGCTCGAAGCCACGATCTTGACCGTTTTCCGGATCTCTCGCAGGCGCGTCACAGTCTCCTCGCCGCTCAGCATGGGCATGGTCATATCCAAAATGATCAGTTGAATTCGATCCCGGTGCTGTCCGAAGATTTGCAGAGCCTCGACGCCATTCCCTGCGATCAGGACTGCATAACCCAGCTTCTCTAAAGCGCTGCGGGCCGTCTTTTGAACGATGCCCTCGTCATCCACCAGAAGGATCGTTTCACTGCCTGGGCTGACTTTGGACGGCCTGCCCGGGGCCACGTCATTGGGTTGATCGAGTACCGGAAACAGCACCCGAAATGTCGATCCCTTGCCGACCGCCGTATCGACAGTAACCGCTCCCTTTTGCCCGCGGACGATTCCGAGTACCGCCGCCAGACCCAGACCCCGGCCCGTAAATTTAGTGGTGAAGAACGGATCGAAGATGCGCGCCAGTGTGGCTGCATCCATGCCGGCGCCCTGGTCTTCCACGGTAAGCACCACATACTGGCCGGGCGCCACGTTCTCACCGGTCATGTTACGCCCCGGGATCGGGCCGTCCACCATCCTCGCTTCAGTCGACACAACCACCGCTCCGCCGTGCGGGCTCATGGATTCAGCCGCGTTGATCACCAGGTTCATGGTCAACTGTTGCATTTGCGCGGCGTCGGCGAGGATCAGCGGCAGGCCCGCCTGCAAACGAAGCTCGATTGAAATGTTTTTGGGGATAGAGGCGTGCACCAGTGTAACAATCTGGCCGACGTGGCTCGAGAGATCCAGCGGCTCGACCACGAACTGTCCCCGGCCCGAATATGCAAGCATCTGGTGAACCAGTTGAGCGGCTCGCTCAGAAGACTGGATCACCCGTTCCAGAATTATCCGTCCATCCGTCCCGTCAGCCACAAATTCTTCGAGCATACTGGCATTGCCCAGAATACCGACCAGAATGTTATTGAAATCGTGCGCGATGCCGCCCGCCAGCACGCCCAGACTTTCGAGCTTGGCGGAGTGTACCAGCTTCTCTTCGTTTTCGCGCCGGTCGTGAACATCCACCGAGCAGCCTATGTAGCCCGCGAATCCGCCGTCGGGATCGAATCGCGGAACCCCGTTATCGAGAACCCAGCGATACTGCCCATCGTGACGGCGCAACCGGTACTCCACGCTGAAAGGCCGGCGTGAATCGAACGACGCCGCATAGATGTCCCGCCAGCGCTCGAGATCCTCGGCGTGAACTCCTTCGAGCCAGCCTTCACCGAGTTCCTGCTCGATGGTACGGCCGGTGAAATTGCACCAGGGCTTGTTGACATAATCGAACTGGCGGCCGGCGGTAGCCGTCCAGATTAGAACCGGAGCGGCATCCGCCATGGTGCGGAAGCGCCGTTCGCTTTCCAGCAGCTCGGCCTCCGCTTTCTTGCGCTCGGTGACATCGCGAAATACCAGAACGACGCCCACCAGTTCATGCGCGGCGTTTCGTATGGGCGCGCTGCTGTCGTCGATTGCTGTTTCCTCCCCGGATCTCGAGACCAATATGGTGTGATTGGCCAACCCGACCGCTTTTCCCCCGTCGAGTACCTTGCGAATGGGATTGGCCACCGGTTCACGCGATCTGGCGTTGAATATCTGAAAGACCGTTTCTACCACCTGGCCCTTAGCCTCGGACTCCGTCCAGCCGGTCAATCGCTCCGCCACCGAGTTCATCAGCGTCACACTGGCGGCTGTGTCCGTAGTGATGACCGCGTCGCCGATGCTGTATAGAGTGGTGCGCAGCAACTCGCTTACACGCTCCATGGCTTCCTTGGAAACGTTGAGCCGTGCGATGAGCCGTTCGCGCTGGTTGGCTCCCTGCCGGATCACGACGATGGAGCTCACCAGCAGAAAGGCCAGCACCACGATCCCGGAAAGACTGATACGCCGGTCAGTCTGCGTAATCGAATCGCGCTGCCGCATCAGCCCGGACCAACGCCCCAATTCGTGTTCTTCGAGCTCCGCGGACACTTGCCGGATGTTTTCCATAATGCGATTGCCGCGATCGGTCCGCACCATCGCCAGCGCCGGGCTCAGATCGCCGCCATGCACCGCGTTAATGGTTTCTGCAAGTTCCGCCAGCTTCGCGCGGATCAATTGCCCGAGATGTTGCGCCCGTGCGCGCTGGTCTTCGAATCCGGCAGTCAGATCTTCCAGGCGCCGGATCTCCCCAGGGATGCTTTCGATCGCCGCCCTGTAGGGAACCAGGTACTCGTCCTTGCCCGTGAGCAGGTAACCCCGCTGACCCGTCTCTGCTTCGCGCGTGTGAGACAGCAAGGATTCGTTCGTGGTGAGCACCAGGCGGGATTCGTGCAGCAGTCTGGTGTTTAGCGCGAACGCCCGCCAGTTACGAACAGAAAGAACACCCACCAGCAGCAGCACCACGACCGCTGTCAGTAAGAGTAACTGGCCGAATTGGCGTGGGCTCCCTCGCATCTTGGAAGTATGCAACAAAGAGGCTCTGGAAAACTGTTAGGTTTCATCCGCTTCGAAGCGTCCTTGGTTTTCCGCGATGCGGGCGAAAGCCATTCCAGTGTCATGACCGAAGGCGCAAACCCACTCCCCCCGCGCAGCCTCGGCGAGCCACCGCAGCTTACTGTCGACCGATTGCATCGGGTCGAGATCGAAGGCGGTAATCCAGGTAGGCATCAGGTGCGCAACCGAAGGCACCAGGTCCGAGAGAAAGCAAAACGTCCGCGAACCGGATTGGGCGGTAATCACCATCATATTGCGCGTGTGGCCCGGCGCCAGCCTCAGCCACACCCCGGGCGCTACTTCGGCATCCTCATCGATCAGCCGCATACGCCCGGTCTCGACGAGCGGATCGTAGTTTGCGTCGATATAAGCCACCCTGTCCCGCGGATGCCGCCGGTGGGCGTGTTCCCACTCGCCCCGCCGCGTGTAGTAAACCGCGCGCGGGAAGGCCGGCTGCGGCCCGTTCTTGGTGAGGATGGTATTCCATCCGCAATGGTCCCAATGCAAGTGGCTGTTGATCACCACGTCGATTTTTTCGGGATCGATGCCGGCCGCCGCGATCGCCTCGGGCAGCGGTTTAGCCGTCGGCGGCAGCTTCATACGCTCCCGGGCGCGAGCCTCCATCTTGTCGCCGCCGCCGGTGTCGATCAGGATGGTGTGCTCGCCCGTCTCGACCACATAGCAGTTGAAGCCCAATGGCAGCCGGTTCAACTCGTCCGGCGTCTGCTGGCGGCTCCACAGCGTCTTGGGTACTACCCCAAACATGACGCCGCCATCCCACCAGTAGGTGTCTTCACGAACCAGTGTGATGCGAAAACTGCCGAGATCGATGGCCGCCATCCGCTGCTAGCCGCGCACCAGCTTCCGGCCCCGCTCGAACAACTCAACGGCGTCCTCGACCAGTTGACGGCCTTTGTCCACCATCTCCTTACTGCGGTCGACCACGTCTTTGCTCGCATCCGCGACAGCCTCGCGGCCTTGTTCGGTCTTATCGGCGAGTATGCGGCGGGTCCGCTTTCCAGTCTGTGGCGCCAGCAATAGAGCGGCGGCCATTCCTGCTACCGCGCCCGCGACGAACCATCCAATGCTAGTCACGATGTCTTGCCCTTCTTCGTGATGAGACATACATCCTCCCGGGACTCCGCACGCGGCGGGTCCGAACTTTCATTCTATTCCATCGTCTTACGCGATATCCTGAAGGCATGGCGCTCCTACCGGAATCCGAATCCGTGGACCTTTCGCACGAGCTGGATATGGTCCCCGTGTTCTCCTCCTCCAATCACGATGGCGAAATGGAGGCGATGAACGTTCATGCAATCATGGAGGCCAACGGGATTGAGTCTTTTCTAGTGGGCCCCAGTACCATTCCGTCGCTGGAGTTCCAGGTTCAGGTTCCGAAAGCTGAGCTGGAAATTGCCCAACGCATTCTGGCCGAGGCGCAGGCTGCCGGCCCTGCCGCGGCGGCCGAAGCCGAGGCAGCGTCAGAATAGGCGGTGGAGCCCCCCTTCGGGAGCGCTCCCTAGGGCGCCCGACCACCTCGCCATATTCATCTCCAACCGCCGACCGTCACTATCGACCGTGATGAGACCATCCTGATCCGTTCGCAGCACGCAGGCCCGCCGCTCCTCCAGCCGCTGCAAGACCTCGCCGTTGGGGTGCCCGTAGGAGTTCTCGAATCCGTCCGATATGAGCGCATACGTAGGCCGCGCCAGGTCCAGAAACGCGGCCGTACTGGAGGTCCTACTGCCGTGATGCGCCACCTTCAGCACGTCCGTCTTGTGCACCAGGCCATCCGCCACCAGCTCCGCCTCGACCGGCCGTTCAATGTCGCCGCTCAGCATGAACGAGTGGCGGCCGTACTCGATACGGAACGCTAGCGAGTCGTTATTGTGGGGCGAGGGCTTGGGTGCATAGTCCTCCGCGGGAGCCAGCACCTCCAGCTCCGTGCCGCCATAGCGGAAACACTGCCCGCGGTGCAGCGCGACGATACGGATTCCGTCCTTCCGCGCGCGTTCTTTAAACGCGTCCCAGACGGGGTTATCCGAATTGCCGCCCGTCCAAATTTCCTTGGCGTGGAAGTTCTCCATCAGTGCCGGCAGCCCGCCGATGTGATCCGCGTGCGCGTGCGTCGAAACCATGACGTCGATGTTGCGGATCGAGCGGTCCCACAAGTAGGGAGACACCACATCTTCGCCAATATCCATTTGCGCGGGCGCACGGCGGCCAAAGGTTGGAATGCCGCCTCCATCCACCAGCATCAGCTTGCCGTCGGGGAAGGTAAGTAGAATACTATCGCCCTGACCCACATCCACCACGGTCATCTCCAGCCGGTTCCTGGCGATCTGGGGAGGGAACGGACACCAGATCAGTAGCGTGATCAGCGCCGCCAGGATACCGCCGGCCAGGCCAAACCACAGGCGGCCCGCGCGTCTCGACAGAGCCGCGGCGACGAGCGCCACGGCGATGGCGATGCTGAGCCAGAGGGGCGGTGTCGGAATGCGCCAATTGGGTTCCAGATGCGTGTGCCAGTTGACCACCACGTGGGACAGCGCCAGCAGCCCCGCGGGCACCTTCGCCACCCAGACCCAGCCGGTGAAAATAGCCACGAAGCCTACCGGAATCACGGCGGCCATCAACGGCACCACGACGGCATTGGCCGAGATACCCGAAAACCCGATGCGGTGGAAGTAAATCACCATCGGCAGCGCCAGGCCGATCTGCAGGACGGCCGAGATTGCCACCAGCTCGAACAAATAGAGCAGCAGGCGGGCCGGGATCGTCACCATCAGGCAACTGGCGCGTTCGGAGAGCCTGGTCCAAAGCCGTACGGTTTCCGAGAGCAGCCGCATCTCTACGCGAAACTGGGCCGCCAGCGGCGTCAGGTGCAGGTCGCGCCCCCTGTCCGGCAGATCCCCGAGGGCACGCACGCGAGGAATGGTGAAGCGCTCCAACAGCGGCGTGGCAAACGCGCCGATGAATCCAACCGCCAGAAACGTGAGCTGGAAACTGGCCTCGAACAACTGTTCGGGGTCCACCACCAGAAACGCTAGCGCTACGGCGGCCAGTATGTTCAGCACGCGCCGCCGCCGGAAAAAATAGCTGGCAATGACGAACAGGGTAAAGCCGGCCGCGCAGCGCACGCACGGCGCTCCCCAGCCTGTTACCAGCGCGTACAGCCACAAAGCCGCCGCGGTTACTAACAGCGCGGCGTCCCGCCGGACGAAGCACAGCCGCAGCACCAGCATCAGGAATGCGGCCAGCACCGCCACGTGCACGCCCGAGATCACCAGCGCATGGTAAGTGCCGGTATTGCGGAACTGCTCCGTCCAGACTCGCTGTATCTGGTAGGTCTCGCCGATCATGACGGCCTGCATCATGCCGGTATCGTAAGCGTTGCCGCTGTAAAGCTGCGCCAGCCGTTCGAGCGCCCTTACCCGCAGGCCCACCATGGCCGCCTGGAAGCGCGATCCGCAGCTGCCCGGCAGCACCGTGACCGGGGAACCGGCGCTGACCGCGGCAGTCCAATAGATCTTCCGCCGCGCCAGGTAACGCTCGTAATCGAACGCGCCGGGGTTGCCGAAATTGCGCGGCCGGCGCACGCGGGCTTCAAATTCTACGCGCTGCCCATAGTGCAGGGCGGGAGGCGGTTCTCCATTCCGCGCGTATGCGGTTACCTGCACGCCCGCGCCTGGTTCCAGATCCACTACAAAGCGTTCCCGGTCGCCCGAAAGCGCCGGCGGCTCAACCACGCAGCCGCTCAGAATCACGGGCTCGCGCCCTTCCGCATCGAGCTCCGGGTAAGGTCCCGGCCGATGGGCCAGATCCGTTAGCGCGCCTGCAAAGACCATGCCCAGCAGGCAGCACGCCCCTGCCAGCACACGCGCCCGCCGCAAGAACGCAAGCGTGCCCAGCGCCAGAAACGCCAGGAGGACAAGGATCAGCTCTCGAATTCCAAAGGAGACAAATCGCGAAGCCAGGATGCCTGTAGCGATGGCCGCCAGCGGCGGCAGCAAGGGATCGCGCATGAATGCAGACGGTTAAAATGCGGTACTCAAGATAGAAGGCAAGACGGGACGAAATTCTCAGCGAACTTGCAAATACTCGGCTGATCCAATGAATTTGCCGACCGCGTAGGACGGTTATAAGCACTTAGGCTGTATCGTGATATTCTTGGCCAGTGTGGGCGGCGATCTCCACTAATGTTGTCTTCAATGAGGCACAATGCACAGCAAACGAAGTATTCTCGAACACCCAGGCGCCTATGCCATGCTGTCGGGACGGTCCGATGCTGAAACGGCGGTATTCTTTGTCCATGGTTTTACGGGCGACGCCGTCGCTACGTGGATCGATTTTCACGGCCTAATAGACCAAATGAGCGATATTGCTTCCTGGTGGGCAACGTGCGATTTATATTTCTATCAATATCGAACCCTATCGGATAATGTTGCGGTACTAGCGTCGCGGTTCTCGCAGTTCCTGAAGGAGTATTTCCCGACTCCACCCGAGATGAAATTGGGGCGTCCGTCGCAGGAGTGCGCCCAGTTGGTGGGTCAAGGTTCGATGAGCGCTTTCCCAGTAACTTCCCAATACCGAAGTCTCATTCTCGTTGGGCACTCTCTTGGTGGCGTTATAATACGCCAATCGCTTGTTGATGAGGCAATTGCAGAATGCGCCAAGTCTCCCGGGGAATCTGACACTACAAGGCAAGGCATTACAGCTGCCAACGGTTGCCTCCTTGCGGCCGTACGACTATTTGCGCCCGCAAGCTTTGGTTTTGAGCCGGCGCGTTTCCCAGGATACTGCTACCATCTCATGATGGAGATGCCGAGATTGGGAAGGTTTCTGAGGCCCGTCGTACATGCGAATCCCCTGTGCGAGGACCTTCAGTCTGGATCGCACCGTCTCAGCCAACTACGGCAACGCACCGAATCGCTTGCAATGCAGCATCCGTGGATGCATGCTTTGCGAGCGCACTTGCTTTTTGGGAGCAGAGAGCAGATGGTCTACATGGATCGCTATGATTGCGATCCCGTGTACAGAATTGTAGAAAATCAAGATCACCGATCCGTTTGTAAGCCGACTGTCTATTATTCTGAGCCTTTAGGATTTGTCAGCTATGGAATACCGAGATCTGCTTCCGTTTGATGAATACCTGCAGCGACTTTTTTTGCCAGCGCTTTCGGAGTGTTCCAACGGCGACCGCTACGATTCGCTGTTGGGGACCGCACTGTTATTCGAGGCACTTCGCTGGCTTGAGGTTGGAATCGATCTGAAAGTGTTTTCGATTAGCGCTGGGAAAAAGTTGATCGAGAGTTACCGATTTCAGCTTAGAAAACAATATCGGCTTTTCTGGAGCGAACTTGAATACATCTTTCCGGAGTTGACTCGGTTGCACATACCAAAAATTATAGAGGCTGAGGAGTTTTCTCCCGGAGCCACATTTGAGAATTCGCAGCGAATCTCGAAGCAGTTTGAGATGCTGCTTGAGCTGATTGCAAGGCTGAATGCCAACCCGTGTGCGGCCAGTCTTAGTGTGTCGCTGATATTTTTGCGCTCGCCCGCATGGGAAACTCTGATGGCTGGCTCGGTCACTGGCAGGAACATCATGGACGCGATGTCCGGTTCTGCAAATTCGTGGATTGAAGGTCACAGGGGGTACGTGCTCGGCGGATGCTTTCACGCCTTTGTACATCTGGAAGACATGCTGGATGCTCTAGACTATCAGCGGCGTCCTACAGGAGTTGGCGCAGGCGATTGGAGTAATCTACGGCAGGCCGCCCATGAGATTCACGGGTGGCGATTTGCATTTCATCAGCCCGAATTCTTGCGTCGGTTTACCGAGGTATGTTCGATATTGGGCGCAGTGATGAATACTGAGCTTCAAGACATTGGTATCACGGTGGAAAGTGATGGATTGGACGACTACGTGAAAGATATTATCATGCGATGGCGAGGTTTGGGTGAGCCTGCTATGAAAATGGCCACGGGCTAAGGATCAGCTCTCGAATTCCAAAGGAGACAAATCGCGAAGCCAGGATGCCTGTAGCGATGGCCGCCAGCGGCGGCAGCAAGGGATCGCGCATGAATTAGTGGTCGGGCGCGGGCGCCGCATCCGGGTGTACTCTGTCGTAGTGGCTCGAACCAGGGAAGATTCTCGACTATTCGCAGCGCAGCGCGACGGTCGGATGGATTCGCGCCGCCCGATTCGCCGGAATCAACGTCGCGATCAGCGCGATCAGCAGTACGGCTGCTACGACCAACCCCAGCGTGGCGGGATCGGCAGGTGTGGTTTCAAAAAGCAGGCTGCGGAGGACCCGGGTCACCGCCAGCGCGCCGGCCAGACCGATTCCGATTCCGAGCCCGGCGAGCATCATGCTCTCGCGCAGCACCAGGCGCCTCACATCCTTGGGCAGCGCGCCCAAAGCCACACGGATGCCGATCTCGCGTGTACGCCGCATCGCGGAGTAGGCTACCACACCATAGATTCCGATCATTGCGAGCAGACCCGCGATGCCGCCGAACACCGCCAGCAGCACCAGTTGCAGCCGGGGTTGCGCCACGGAATCCGAAAAGACCTGTTCCATGGTTTCGACGTGCGTGATGGCCTGGCCGGGATCCACGCGATGAATGGCCCTCTCCACGGCGCGCGCCATTCGCGCAGGGTCGCCCGCCGCGCGCACCACAAGCTGGGCGAAGTACATGGGCGCCTGAAGGTTGTTGATAAAGATGGTCGGGCTCGGCGGCGTCTGCAGTTCGGTCTGCCGCGCGTCGGCCACCACACCTACGATGGTGACCGGATTCCGCACCGTCCAACACACATTGAGTTGCTGGCCGACCGGGTCGCGCCCGGGCAGGAATCGCCTCACGAACTCCTGATTCACGATGATGGTGCTCGGCGCATCCAAACCGTCGCGGCTGCCGAAAGAGCGGCCGCGCGCCAGCGGCATACCCATGGCCTCGAAATAGCCGGGGCTGACCACCAGGAAGTTCGCCGGCGTCGAGGTGCTTGGCGATGGCGGCGGCTCACTGCCCAGCGCGAAGCAGGAGCCCGATACCCGCTCCTCGAGAGGAAGAAAGTGCACCGAACCCGCCTCACGTACGCCGGGTATGCTTCGGATCTCATCCAGCAGGCGCCCGAAATATGCGGCCCGCCTGCGCTCGTCTTCGTACTTCGCCGGCGAGGTAAATATCCCCATGGTCAGAATGCGTTGCGTTTCAAATCCGGGATTGACTGAGACGAGCCGGTGAAAGCTACGCAGCATCAGCCCTGCGCCGCTCAGTAGAATGAGCGAGAGCGCGATCTCCGCCACCACCAGCGCTCGCCGCAGCACGCTGTTCGCCGGCGTTCGCACGGCGCCCTGCTGCAGCGCCTCATAGGGCTCGAGCTGAGAAACCTGGAGAGACGGAATTAGCCCGAAGATCACCGCCGTAACCACGGCCAGCGCCAGGGCAAACAGGAAAACCGGACCATCTATATGGATCGTGTCCGCACGCGGAAGCTGGCTGTCGTGTGGAATCATCGCCAGCAGGCCCTCGACGCCGCCGTACGCCGCAGCCAGCCCCGCCGCCGAAGCGACCATCGCCAGCATCAAGCTTTCGAGCAGCAATTGCCGCAGCAGCCGCCGCTTGCCGGCTCCCAGCGCGGCGCGAACCGCAATCTCGCGCAACCGGCCGGCGGCGCGCATCAACAGCAGATTGGCAACGTTGGCGCACGCAATCAGCAGCACCAGTCCCACGGCCGCCAGCAATACCAGCAGCGGGAGCCGGACGTCTCCGGTCACATCCTCCAGCATGGGCACTGCGTCGGCGCTCCATCCTTGATCATCTTTCGGCCGCTCGCGCGCGCTCTGCGCGGCTACTGAGTGCAGGTCGTCCCGTGCCCGCGCGAGCGTAACGCCGTTCTTCAAGCGCGCCACTACCGCCAGGAAGCGTCCTCCCTCCCACTCCTTGGAACGTACGATGGGCAGCGGCATCCAGATATCGGCGTTGTTCTTGGGAATGGTGAATCCACGCGGCATCACGCCGACGATGGTGGAGGGCCCACCGTCGATCATGATTTTGCGGCCAACCACCGAGGGATCGCCGCCAAACCGCGCCTGCCACAGTCCGAAGCTCAGGATGACAACATGATCCTGCCCGGGCAGCCCTTCCGGGGCGTCGAACGCGCGTCCCACGGCGGGAAAGACGCGCAGAATCGAGAAGTACTGGGGCGAGACTTGCATCGCCTCCAGCGCAACGGCATCGCCCAACCCGGTCAGATTGGCTGTGTGACCCGACACCGCGGCCATCGCCTCGAAGCTATGCGTGCGCTCCCGCCAGTCAAGAAAGTTAAACGGGCTGACGACATTTTTGAACCACCCCTTGGAGGGTTGCGACTCCCAGATCTGCACCAGCCGTTCCGGCTGAGGGAAAGGCAGCGGCTTGAGCAGCACCGCATGAACCACGGTGAAGATGGCTGTGGTGGCGCCGATGCCCAAAGCCAGCGACAGCACCGCGGTCAACGCAAACCCGGGGTTCTTCCACATCCCGCGTATGGCGTAGCGCGCGTCCTGCACGATTTGTTCGACAGTGACCCATCCCCACACTTGCCACACCTCCTCTTGAATTGCCGTTCGGTTGCCGAGCAGGCGCTGTGCTGCGTACCGGGCGCCTTCGGCGGATGCTCCGCGCGCCCGCCGCTCCTCGACTTCGAGCTCCAGGTGGGAACGCAACTCCCGGTCGAGATCCTGCTCACGGCGTTGCCGCCAGTTCCACGGCATAAGTCCTGGTAGATATTCTACCCAATAAGCCTCTGAACAGGGTAGACGGACTACCAAGAGGTAGGTTAGGGAGTGCCTTTCGCCAGAATAGTCTCCAGCACATCTGGAATTTCGAACACAGCCCGATTCGTAAGCGCTACGGCGTTGGCGCGCATGGCGGCGTAGGTCGAAGGTTCCAGCAACTCCCCGACAGCCCGGCCGATCTGCCGGAAATTGCGCAGCACCAGGCCCACCTGATGCTCCCGTACCCACTCGATGTTGTAGCGCTCCTGCGGCAGGTTCCAGGCGTTGCGCTCCACAATCACCGGCAGCTTCATGGCGATCGCCTCGCTGATGCTGCCCGGCCCCGGCTTACCGATGAAGAAATCCGCCAGGTGCATATAATACGGAATCTCGCGCGTGAAACCCTCCACATGCATTGGAATGCGCGAGCGCATACGCCGCAGATCCGCCGCCAGTTTCTGGTTACGCCCGCAAATCAAAATCAACTGCAGCGGCCGCTCCGTCGCTTGCAAGCGTTGCGCGATTTCGCGCATGGTCATCGAGCCTTCCCCGCCGAACAGCACCAGGCCCGTGGGCATCTCCGGGTCCAGCCCGAGGCGCTGCCGTTCGGAGCCTCGATCGACCGTTATCGGCTCATAGAAACGCGGGTTCAGGATCATCCCTGACGTGCGGAAGACGCAGCCCTCCGGGTGCCCGAGCGCGCGGGCCTGCGCGACCGCCCGCCCGGAGCCGCAGATGAAATACTGTGGCTGGCGTTCAATCCAGAAGTGCGGCGGATAATCGGCGATGTCCGTCAAAATGGTGACGAGCGGCGTTCCCGGCAGAGCGGCCCTCAGGCTCAGCCACAGGGCGCGGTTGAAATTGGGGATGAGCGAAACCACCATGTCCGGCCGGCTCTCGCTCCAGAATTTGCGCAACCTGGCGACCAGCATGGGCTGCATCGCGCGGATCACCACGTGCAGCACCTTCAGCATTTCGCCCGAGCCCAGCGTCCAGCCCTTCTTCAGCAGAAGATTGTAAATATCCTGAAGGCGGATACCAGTGAACCGGCGGAAGATATCCAGCGCGTCAAGCTGTTCCTGCAGGTTCACCATGCGTATCTCCCACGGACGGCCCTGCTGCGCGATGACCTGCTCGAGCGCGGTGGCGGCGCTGCGATGCCCGCCTCCAGCGTCGAAGAAGAGGAAATCCAGCCTTCGCACTCTTAAATTCTGGCACGAACCGGGCGTTCGCTCACCATTTACCGCCTGATTCATCAATGTTTTGCCGGGATGTCATGGTCCTGTAGGATTACGGCTCTAAAATGAGTACAGCCATGGTGTTGGAGTTCATCACCGCGCGCGACTACAGCCTGATGCGCTGCGTGCACAAGTGGCGGGCGCCGCTCTGGATTCGGATATGGATGATTTGCGCGACGCGCGGCGGCGATGGCTGGCTGTGGTACGCGATGGGGCTGGTGATCCTGCTGTTCGGAGGATCCTCGCGTTTCGAAGCGGTGGGCGCCGCCGGCCTCTCCGCCGGTCTGGGTGTCGCCCTATTCCTCCTTCTGAAAAAGTGCGCTAACCGTCAGCGGCCTTGTGCCATCGAGCCGCATTGCTGGGCCAGGCTGCTGCCTCCCGATCGCTTTTCCTTTCCGTCCGGGCACACGATTACGGCCTTTGCCGTGGCTGTGTCGCTGGCTGGTTTCTATCCCAGTCTGCGCGTGGGTCTGCTGTTTTGCGCCTCGAGCATCGCTTTGTCGAGAATTTTGCTGGGCATGCATTTCCTCAGCGACGTGCTGGCCGGCGCCCTGATCGGTTCCGGGCTGGCTTATGGCGTATTGAGGCTGGTCCGCTAGAGTTGCGCCTGAGCGCCCGCCCTACGAGTTAACTTCCTCCTGTGTAACATCTGGCCGGCCATGCGATCCTTAATAGCTTATGGCCTGCATGAGTACTTTCCCGTGGATTGCTCGAACGCTCGGCATCTTGCTCGGGTTCTCCGCTGCCGCGAGCGCGCAGTTCCAGGCGGGTACCACGATCACGGTAGGCAATTTTCCGGTTTCCGTGGTAGGCGCGGACTTCAACGGGGACGGCCACCAGGATCTTGTCGATGCCGATTACATCAGCGACACCATAACGGTGACGTTGGGCAATGGAAAGGGAAGCTTCATACCAGGTCCCCTCAGTCCATTCGTCGTGGGAACGCATCCCAGGTCGCTGGCGGTGGGCGATTTCAACGGGGACGGCAAGCTGGATGTCGCCGTGGCCAATCAAAGCGACGGCACCATAACGGTGCTGCTCAACGACGGAACAGGCGTGTTCACGGCCACTACGGCCAGCCCCATCACGGTGGGATCGGAACCTACATGCATAGCCGCGGGAGACTTCAACGGGGATGGTAAGTTGGACCTTGCGATCACAGACGTACTGGGCAACGCCGTAACCGTTCTTCAGGGCGATGGAACGGGCGCATTCACAGCCGCCACAGGCAGCCCGTTCGCAGTCGGCAAAGGTCCACGCTCGGTGGCCGTGGGAGATTTCAACGGCGATAAAAAGCTGGACCTGGCGGTAGCGAACGCCACCGACGGCACCGTAACCGTACTGCTAGGCAACGGCTCCGGAGGGTTCACGGCGGCCTCCGGCAGTCCCTTCAAGGTGGGATCCGATCCGCAATCCGTGGCGGTGGGAGACTTCAACAAAGACGGCAAGCCCGACCTCGCCGTGGCGAATTTTAACGACGGCACCATCACCGTACTGCTGGGCAACGGCTCCGGTGGGTTCACCGCAATCGCAACCGGCCCGCTCACCGTGGGATCGCAACCCGTGTTCGTGGCAACCAGTGACTTCAATGCGGATGGCAACCTGGACCTCGTCATTGCCAACAGCGGCAGTGACAATGTAACTGAGTTCCTGGGTAATGGAACAGGCGCGTTTTCGGCCGCCCCGGGCAGCCCGTTCGCAGTCGGAACAGATCCGGAATCGATAGCTGTGGCGGACTTCAACGGCGATGGCAAGCCGGACATCGCAGTTGCAAATTCCGACGACGGAACCTTGTCGGTGCTGCTGAACAGCTACTCGAAAACGGCGCCTGTAGCGGTTTCGGCCGCCAGCGGGACGGCGCCCGTAGCTCCCGGCTCGATCGTGAGCATATACGGCAGTAACCTGGCCTCAACAGCGATGTCGGCAACGACGTTGCCGCTGCCTCTCAGCCTGGGTGGGACCAGCGTAAGCATTACCGATAGCACCGGAGCCCAGGCAACGCTGCCTTTGTTCTACGCCGGCCCCACGCAGATCAACGCCGAAATTCCGCAAGCCGTTAATGCCGGTGGGGCAACGCTCACCATCTCGACAGGCTCCGGCGCCCAGACCAGTCCGGTGACCGTGGCCCAGATAGCGCCCGGCCTGTTTTCGGCGAACCAGACGGGCGCGGGCGTGGCCGCGGCGCAGTTCGTCAGCGACACCAACGGCGCGCAGACCACCGTCGACGTCTTCGAGTGCACCGGAGGCGCCGGAACTTGCGCCGCCATTTCCTTGAATGTGAGCGGAGGCAATACCGCGCTGGTGCTCTACGGGACCGGCATCCAGAATCGCGCCGCGCTCTCCGATGTGACCGTTACCATCGGCAGCCAGACCCTTCCGGCGGCTTATGCCGGGGCTGCGCCCAATTATGCCGGGGAAGATCAGGTGAATGTGTTGCTGCCTTCCAGTCTGGCCGGCAGCGGCACGGTGAATGTCTATGTCACAGTGGCGGGGACGCGGTCGAATGTAGTGACGGTGGACATCCAGTAGGAGGCGGCAATCCTGCTACAATTCTCTCTATGTTCAAGGGAGTAGAGCACACCGCCATCGCTTCTCAGGACCCGCGGAAACTCGCGCAATGGTACGTCGATCATCTCGAGTTCAAGATCAACTACGAATACGGCGGTAATTATTTCGTGAAAGCCGCTAACGGCACCATGCTCGAAATCATTCCCGGTAAAGCCGCCCCTGCCCCGCCTCCTCAATTTGACGATCCCGGTATACGTCATCTGGCCATCCTGGTAGAGGACTTCGACGCCGCCCAGCACAAGCTTAGTGCTGCCGGCGTAAAGTTTCTCGGCGAGCCGATCAGCAAACAAGGAAACCGGCTTCTGTTTTTCGCGGATGGCGACGGCAACATCCTGCACATCATCCACCGCGAAAAACCCTTGCCCTGAAACCTGTGCTGGGCCGGGTCTTCAAGGCTTTCCAATATCGCGAGTTCAGGCTGCTCTGGTTCGGCTCCTTCACTTCGAGCACAGGGACCTGGATGCAGATCCTGGCCCAGAGCTGGCTGGTCTATAATATCTCCGGCTCGGCATTTCTGTTAGGCCTCGATAACTTTCTAGCCCAACTCCCCATCGTGCTGTTCTCCCTGATCGGGGGCGTCATCGCGGACCGTCTCGACCGCCGCCACGTGCTGCTCGGATCGCAGTATGTCCAGATGATCTGCTCTTTCTTACTCACACTGCTCATCGCTTTGAATTTCATCCGGGTCTGGCATATCCTGGCTCTTTCCTTCGTGGTGGGATGTGCACAGGCCTTTGGCGGTCCCGCTTATTCGGCGCTGGTGCCCATGCTGGTGGAAAAGGAAGATCTGCCCAACGCCATCGCCCTCAACTCGATTCAGTTCAATCTGGCGCGCGTCATCGGACCGGTGCTCGGTGGTCTCGCCCTCGTCCGGCTGGGCGCGGCCTGGTGCTTCGCGCTCAATGGCATCTCGTTTATCGCGGTCATCATTTCCCTGCTCCTGCTGACCATACACTTCGTTCCGCAAAAGACCGGGGAGTCCATTCTTACGGGCGTGCGGCAGGGCCTTGCGTTCGTGCGCAATCAGGGAGCCATGGTGGGCTTGATCGGACTGGCCTTCTGCATGACGGCTCTGGCCATGCCGATGATCGCCTTCCTCCCGGTTTTCGCCAAGAACGTACTGCACAGCGGGCCGGGAGCTTACAGCATTCTGCTGGCGTGTTCGGGCGTGGGCTCAGTGCTAGGCGCGCTGGTCGTGGCCGCCCTGGGCAATATCCAGAAGAAGGGATTGGCGGCGCTCCTCATGTTGCTGCTGCTGGGAAGCGGCATCGTGGCATTCTCCCTTTCCCGATCCATGCTGCTGAGCTGCGTGGTATTGCTGATTTCCGGAGCGGCGCTGATCGGGGTCTTCTCCATGATTAGTTCGCTCGTCCAACTCATCACCGCCAATGAAATGCGCGGGCGCGTGATGAGCGTCTACAACATGGCCTTCCGCGGCGGCATGCCGCTCGGCAGCCTGACCACCGGCTGGCTGGTGCCCATTTTCTCGGCCCCCAACGTGATGGCCGTCAACGGCCTGCTGCTGCTGGGACTGGGCGCCTACTTCCTGCTAGTGCAGAGGCGTGTCGCTGCGCTGTAATAGTAGACATGATTGCTTTCTTCCTGATGGCTGCTATGCTGGCCACCCCCGGCGCGATCGAGAACGCCCGCGACCGCCAGGATCGCGCCGCGCTGCAGAATCAGATCGCCGAGCTCTCCGCGGAAGCCCAAAAAGCGCCCCGCGACGCAGCCGCGCAATACCGCCTGGCGCTGGCGTCTTCCTACCTGGCCGAAGTTGCGCTCGAATTGCACGATAAGAGCCAGGCCGAGCACATCGCGGAATCGGGTATTCATGCCGCCGAGCGCGCCATCGAACTCGACTCCCATAATTCCGAGTACTACCGGGTCCTTGGAACGCTCTGCGGCCAGGTGGTTCCGGCCAACCTCCTGGCTGGTTTCTCCTACGGCAAGCGCGCTCGCGAGGCTATCGGCAAAGCGCTGGAACTCGATCCCAAATCGCCCCAGGCGTATCTCGCCCGCGGCGTCGGAAATTACTACCTGCCCGAAGCGCTGGGCGGCGGCCCGGCGGTGGCGATCCCGGATTTTCGCAAGGCCATTGAGCTCGATCCGAAATCCGCCGAGGCCTATTTGTGGTTGGGTCTGGCCGAGCGCAAGGACCACCATAATGGCGAGGCGCGCAGTGCCTTCTCGAGAGCTCTTGAGCTCGATCCAAACCGCGTTTGGATCAAGGAGCAGTTGGAGAAGACGCCCGCGCCCGCCGCAAAATGACGAACCTCGCAGTCGCCGGCGGGATTCTGCTTCTCACCGCGCTCACCTGGTGCGAATTCCCGGGCCATACCTGGCTACAGCAGGATACCCAGATCTACGCGCCGGTGCTCGAGCACCTGCGCGATCCCACCGTGCTCCGGCGGGACATTCTGGTCGCGAGTCCGCAGGTCTCCTTTACCCTCTATGACGAAATCGCGCGCGGCCTGCGCAGCGTCACCGGCCTGGGCTTTCGCGAGATCCTCGAGGGCTTGCAGATCGTCACTCGCGCGCTGGGCATCTGGGGCCTGTACCTCATGGCCACTGCCCTGGGGCTGTCCGCACCTGCATCCCTGCTGGTGGCGGGCATCATTTCATTAGGAGCTGCTATTGGCGGTCCCGCCGTTCTATCGGTCGAACTCGAGCCGGATCCGCGCGGCCTTGGCATACCGCTCCTGCTGCTGGGGGTGGGCCTTGCCGCGCACGGGCGCGACTTCGCTGCCGCAGCCGCCGCCTCCGTCGCCTTGCTTCTGCATCCCCCGACTGTTTATCCGTTTTGGTGCGTGTACTTTTGTCTTGCATTCTGGCGTCGTCGTTTCACAGTTTTCCTCCCATTGCTCTGCGCGGGAATGATTTTGTGGATCGCGGCCCGCCATCAGGAAAGCATCACTGAAGCCCGCGTCTTGTTCTCGAGGCTCCCGCAGGCGATTGAAAATCTACAGCGCATGCGCGCCCCCTATTCCTGGATCTCGGAGTGGTGGCGGCAGTGGCTCGCGCACTACGTGGTTCTGTACGCCGTCTCGCTGTGGGCTTACTGGCGCCTGCGGCGGCGTGTGCGGCCCGCTCTGCGCTTCTTTCTGATCGGCTTGCCAATGGCCGGAATACTGAGCGTACCGGTTTCGTGGCTGCTTCTGGAAAAATTGAAGTGGGCGCTCGTGCCACAATTCCAACCGATGCGCGCGCTGCTATTCGTGACCGTCGTCGCGCAATTCTCCGCGGCCGCGGCGGGCATCCTGGCCGCGCAATCGCGGCGCTACTTTGAGGCTTTTGCATGGCTCGCACTGGCCTATCTGGTTCCGGTGAACGCCAATGTCACTTGGATGCCATCCTGGAATCGAGTGCTGACTGTTGCGTTACTAGCCGGCGCCGCCTGCTTCGCCGCCCGTGACTTCCGATGGAGCAGATTGGCGATGACGTGCGCGGCGGTAGCGGCCTTCTTCGTGATTCCAACGCTCGGCGGGGTGCCCACCTATCCGCGCCTGCACACGCCTGAGCTAGAGCAGCTTTCCGCGTGGGCGCGAGCGTCGACGCCCCGCGACGCCATGTTCCTGTTCGCCGACGCGGGCAAGCATCTGGAGCCCGGTATCTTCCGCACCGGAGCGGAGCGAGCCATCTATGTGGACTGGAAGGGCGGCGGCCAGGTGAACTATCTTGTTGGTCCTGCCCTGGAGTGGTGGTCCCGCTGGCAGCAGGTGCTGGCCAGGCCATACGACCCGAATACAGTGATTGACTACCAATCTCTCGGCATTGATTATCTGGTGCTATCGCCAGAGCATCGCCTGGCCGGGCGCACGCCGGTGTACGGGAACCCGCGGTATTTAGTCTACGTTCCTTAATGTCATTCGCCTGATTGAGGGAGTACACTGAAGCTGATGGCGAGTACGGAGATCCAATACATCTCGAACGATATCCCAACGAGAGACAGCGTACCTCGTTGCGAGGGCTGCTTTCGAAGACCTTGGGAGGCAGTCACGAGAACAAATGTCCCCATAAATATTTCTAATCCCAACTTACCCTTGCATTTGCAAAACTTGTAAGCTACACTCAGGGAATCAGTATGTCCGATAGCGGCACAAGCCGGCGTCTTATCCTGTTCGTACCCTCCCGCCTGGTCATACCGGTTGGCATCACTGTTATCGTATTGGTCATCGTAGCCGGCCCCGTCTGAGGCTCGGAGCAGTTCCGAGGCCACCAGCGGGGCGAAGCAACCCGGCTGGTGGCCTTTTTTATTTTGGAGACCAATTCTTGAGGAAGATATGGCAAGTCTGATGAACGGCGCGAAAATGCTACTCGAATGTCTGGCGCGGGAAGGCGTCGACTGCTTCTTCGGATATCCCGGAGGCGTCACTCTTCCTTTCTATGACGCCATCTACGACCATCACATCCGCCATGTGTTAGTGCGCCATGAAGAGAACGCCTGTTTCGCGGCGGAGGGGTATGCGCGCGCCACTGGCAAAGTGGGCGTCTGCTGCGCCACTTCCGGACCGGGCGCTACTAACCTGGTTACCGGCCTGGTCGATGCCATGATGGATTCCATCCCCATCGTCGCCCTCACCGGCCAGGTCTCCAGCAAACTGATCGGCAGCGATGCATTCCAGGAGGCCGACACCTTCGGCATCACACGCTCCTGCACCAAGCACAACTATCTGGTTAAGAAATTGGAAGACCTGCCGCAGGTGGTGCACGAGGCCTTCTACATCGCCGCCAGCGGCCGCCCCGGGCCCGTGCTGATCGACATCCCCAAAGATGTTTTCCAGGCGCAGGGTCACTATGCTCCGGTCACCTCTATCCATCTTCCCGGATACAAAGTCTTCACCGAGGGCCACACCGGCCAGGTTCGCCGCGCCGCACAGTTGATGTGGGAAGCTGAGCGTCCCATGATCTATGCCGGCGGCGGCATCGTGGCCGCGGACGCCTCCACGGAATTGCGCGAACTGGTCGAGACGCTGGACGCGCCCACCGTCACCACCCTGATGGGTCTCGGCGGCCTGCCCGCCAATCACCCTAATTTCGTGAGCATGCCGGGCATGCACGGCAGCTATGCCGCCAACATGGGCATGACTCATTGCGATCTGCTTATCGCGCTGGGCGTGCGCTTCGATGACCGCGTCACAGGCCGCCTGGCAGCTTTCGCTCCCCACGCCAAAGTCATCCATGTCGACATAGATCCCGCCGAAATCGGCAAGATCCGCGTCCCCGACGTGCCCATTGTGGGCGATGTGAAACGGGTGCTCGGCCGCTTGAATAAAGTGCTCGCTGAAACGCGCCCGGAACGCAAAGATCATATGACTGCCGCGCGTCAAGCCTGGTGGACGCAGATTCGCGATTGGCAGCTCGAACATCCGCTGGCGCCCGTGACTTCCGATTCTGAAATCAAACCGCAGCATCTGATGATGGAGATTGACCGCTTGTCCGCCGGCGAAGCGATCGTTTGCTCCGACGTCGGCCAGCATCAGATGTGGGCCGCGCAATTTGTCCGCTTCAACGCCCCGCGCCTGTGGATCAACTCCGGCGGTCTGGGCGCCATGGGCTTCGGAGTGCCTTCGGCGATTGGCGCGCAGTTCGCCCGTCCGGACAAACTGGTCTTCGCCCTCGCCGGCGATGGCGGCTTCCAGATGTCGATTCCCGAGCTCGCGACCATCGTCGCGTACGGCCTGCCCATCAAGATCGTGGTGATGAACAACGGCTATCTCGGCATGGTCCGCCAATGGCAGGAGCTGTTTTACAACAACCGCCTGAGTTCGGTAACGCTCGATTGTTTTCCGGATGCCGAAAAGCTGGCCGGCGCCTACGGCTTCAAGGGGCGCACCATCGAGAAGCCTTCCGAGCTCGCTTCCGCTTTGGAAGAGGCTGTTCGCGAGCCGGGTCCTTATCTGCTGAACGTCAAAGTGTCGCCGGTCGAAAACGTGTATCCCATGGTTCCCGCGGGCGGAGCCATCAATGAGATGGTGCTCGCCCCGCCGCAGCCGGTGAGCGTGCCCAAATAGGATTTCCTATGATGCAAGTCATCTCTCTACTGGTCGAAAATAAACCCGGCGCCCTGATGCGCATAACGGGCTTACTCAGCGCACGCGGCTATAACATCGAAAGTCTCACGGTCGCCCGCACTCTCGATCCCCAGCTCTCTCGTATGACTATCGTCGTGGACGTAGATGTCGCGCTGCGCCAGCAAGTGATCAAGCAGATGAACAAGCTGGTAAACGTACTACAGGCCGTGGACCTCACCGAGTCGCCCGCGGTTCGCAGGGAAATGGTGCTGGTCCGCGTGCGCACCACGCCGGAGAACCGCACGGCCGTGCTGCAGGAAGCCCAGATCTTCGGCGCGCGTGTGGTGGATTCCTCCGTCGAAGGTTTTGCCCTCGAAGCTACGGGCGATCCGGAAAAGCTCGACGAATTTATCGACGTCATGCGCAGTTATGGCGAAAACGAAACTACCCGCTCGGGCGTCGTGGCCGTGTCGCTCGATCCCAAGAAGCTGAGATTGCAGCCGCCCGTATTCACCAAGGTGGCGATAGAAGAACCAGTCAAATAGGAGTTATCCATGGCGAAACGATATTACGAAAAAGACGGTAATCTGGACCTGCTCAAAGGGCGTACCGTCGCCATCATTGGCTATGGCAGCCAGGGTCACGCGCACGCCCTCAACCTGCGCGATTCCGGCGTGGACGTGGTGGTCGGGCTCTATCCCGGCAGCAAATCGCGCGCCAAGGCGGAAGCCGCCGGTCTTAGAGTAGCCGATACTGCCGCCGCCGCCAAAGCCGCCGACATGATCATGATCCTGGTCTCCGATCATATCCAGGCGGATTTGTATGACAAGGAGATCGCGCCTCATCTGAAGCCGGGCAAGACTCTCATGTTCGCGCACGGTTTCAACATACACTTCGGTCAGATCAAGCCGCCGGCCGGCGTGGACGTTTCCATGGTCGCTCCCAAAGCGCCCGGCCACCGTGTGCGCGAGTTATTCACCGAAGGTGTGGGCGTGCCCTCGCTGGTCGCCGTGCATCAGGATGCCTCGGGCCACGCGCTGGCCGACGCTCTGGCCTACGCGACCGCGCTCGGCAGCATGAAGGCGGGCGTCATCGAAACCAATTTCAAAGAGGAGACCGAAAGCGACCTGTTCGGAGAACAATCCGTGCTGTGCGGCGGAGTGTCGGAACTGATCCGGGCCGGTTTTGAAACGCTCGTGGAAGCCGGATACGCGCCCGAGATCGCCTACTTCGAGTGCCTGCACGAGCTCAAGCTGATCGTCGATCTCATACAGGAAGGCGGCCTCGGCTACATGCGCTACTCTATCTCCGACACCGCCGAGTACGGCGACTACACGCGCGGCCCACGCATTGTCGACCAGCACGTCAGGGCTGAAATGAAAAAGATTTTAAGCGAAGTGCAATCCGGAGAGTTCGCCCGCCAATGGATTGAGGAAAATAAAACCGGCCGCCACAAGTTTCTGGCCATGCGCGAAGCGGCCCGCAACCAACCGATCGAAAAAGTCGGCGCCAGCCTCCGCGAGATGATGACCTTCCTCAAAAAGAAGAAGGAAGCCGGGGTACCCGAAGAGCAGGTATCCGCGGCCGCAAAGCAATGAAGATCTCCACTTTCGATACCACGCTTCGCGACGGCTCGCAGGGGGAATCGATCTCATTTTCGGTAGACGACAAGCTGCTCATCGCGCAAAAGCTCGATGAGTTGGGAATCGACTATATTGAAGGCGGCTGGCCCGGCTCCAATCCCAAGGACAAGGACTTTTTCGCCCGCGCAGCATCGGAACTGCAGCTCCGCCATGCCCGCCTCACGGCCTTCGGCGCAACGCGATTTGCCCGCCACACTGTCGAAGAAGATCGCAGCGTGCAATCCCTGATTGCCGCCGGCACCCCGGTGGTTTCCATCTTCGGCAAGAGCTGGGATCTGCACACCACCTACGCCCTCGGCATCACCGAAGAAGAAAATCTCAAACTGATCTACGAAACCGTCAAATATCTGAAGGACCACGGCAAGGAAGTGGTCTACGATGCCGAGCACTTCTTCGACGGTTACCATGCCAATGCGGCTTTTGCCCTGCGCACGCTCGAAGCTGCCCGCGACGCCGGCGCCGATGTGCTCTGCCTGTGCGACACCAATGGCGGAACGCTCACCGGCCGCCTGGCGGAAATCGTTGCCGATGTCCGCAAGCGCTTCGACGGCGTCTTAGGTATCCACACCCACAACGATTCCGACGTTGCCGTCGCCAATACGCTGGCAGCCGTCGAGGCCGGCGCTACTCATGTGCAAGGCTGCATCAACGGCTATGGCGAGCGTTGCGGCAACGCCAATCTCTGCTCCGTCATCGCCAATCTCGAGCTGAAACTGGGCCACACCACTATCGGCCAGGATAAGCTCATGAGTCTCGCCAACGTATCGCGCTTCGTCGCCGAGCTGGCCAATCTGCCTCTGCCCAACAATCAACCCTTCGTGGGACACAGCGCTTTCGCGCACAAGGGTGGCATACATGTCTCCGCGGTTCTGAAAGAGGCGGCCACTTATGAGCACGTCGCACCGGAGGCCGTCGGGAATCGCCAGCGCGTGCTCATCAGCGATCTCTCCGGCCGCGGCAACATTTTGTATAAGCTCAAGCAGCACGGGCTGGCCGATCGGCTGACCGAAGATTCGCGGCGCGAGCTGCTGGAGCGTATCAAGCAGATGGAATATGAAGGGTATGAGCTGGAGGCCGCCGAAGGCACCTTCGAACTGCTCGTCCGCGAAGTGCTGTATCCCGGCGCGCACTTCTTCGAGGTGGAAGCTTACGAAGTCGTCACCAAGGCTACCGGCACGAGTGACGCCCGCTCGACCGCCAACATTTCCGTGCGTACGCAGGACGGCGTACATTCCGCCACGGAGAGCGGCCAGGGTCCTTTCAACGCTTTGCATCTCTGCCTGCGCAAATGTCTATCGTCCATTTACCCGCGCATGGCTGACGTTCGTTTGACCGACTACAAGGTGCGCGTCCTCGAGCCGCGCAAAGGCACCGCCGCCAAGGTGCGCGTCCTGATCGAATGGTCCGATCACCGCAAGAGCTGGTCCACTGTAGGGGTATCGGACAATGTGATCGTGGCAAGCTGGAACGCTCTGGTTGACGCTATCCGTCTCGAGCTGATGCGCCTCACCGAACAGGACGACTCCATCGAGAAGGCGGTCGAAGACTACTGCTGGGGCGTGTAGGGTGCTATCGTGATCACAGATGGCGGCTCGTTTATCGCTGCTCTGTGCCGGTTTAGTTTGCATCGGCTGTCTGCGCCTGCCGGCCCAGGAGCCTAACGCCCCGGTTATCCGCAGCACGACTCAGGAAGTCCTGCTCGACGTAGTCGTGCGCGACAAAAAAGAACACCTCATCCGCAATTTGAAACCGGAAGAGATCCGGGTGCTGGAAGATGGCGTTCCCCAAACGGTAAAAGGGTTTCGGTTTACCGACGCGGAGTCCGAAGAGCCGGCCATCGCCACAGCGCCCGCCACGGTTCCGCAAGCCACCGCCGCAAAATCTACGAAAACGCCCGCGCTCAATCCGCTGCACAATCTCAACCTGGTCACCATCGTCTTCGAGCAGATGGGACCGGACAGCCGCCTGTACGCCGAGCGTGCCGCCTTGCAGTTTCTCGAAAACGAGTTCCGCTCCAACACTTATGGAGGCGTCTACAGCCTGGATTACCGGCTCAACGCACTGCAGCCCTACACCAACAATCAGGGGCTGCTCCGGCAAGCCATCACGCGCGCCACCACGGGCAATTACACCGCATTCCGCAAAGACTCCGAAAACGTGCTGAATAATCTCGCAGTCGAAATCTCGAGCGGCCGATCCGGAATCACCATCGGCACGGCCGGCGGCGATCCGTTCCAAAGCGCGGGCGCGGCCACCTCGGGTGCTCAATCCGCGGGCATGAGTTCGGATGGGCAGATGGCCTTGGCGCGGATGGTCTGGAAGCAGATGGAGATGGTGAATTACGGGGTGGGTTGGCGTTCGCTCGACGGATTGCTGGCGCTGGTTGAGGCGCAAACCGCGCTGCCAGGGCGCAAAACCGTGCTGCTGCTTTCCGAGGGCATCGTGGTCCCCTGGACTCTCACAGAAAGGTTCCAGTCGATTATCAGCGCCGCAAACCGCGCCAACGTGAGCATCTATTGCGTGGATGTGACGGGGCTCTCGACCAAATCGCCCGCGCAGGCGGGCACCGATCTGTTGCGCACCGGCGCGCGCATCAGCGCCAATCAAAACATGGGCGTGAATCGATCCGGCGACCCCAACTCGGCGGATGCCAACATGGACATGTTCAAAGAGGACGAGATCGTGAACATGAGCATGCACGCCAATCCGCAGGCCAGCATGGAGGAGCTCGCGGAATCGACCGGCGGCTTCCTGATCGCCAACACCAACGAAACCGCCAAGCCCCTCCACAAAGTCATGGAAGACGTGCGCGCGCACTACGAGCTGACCTATACTCCAGCCTCGCAAAATTACGACGGTCACTTTCGCAAAATCGAAGTGCAGGTGTTGCGTGCGGGCGCCCAGGTCCATACGCGAGCCGGCTATTTCGCCCTGCCACTGTTGGCGGGCGAGATCCTCGAGCCATTTGAAATGTCCGGGCTCAACGCGCTGAATACCAAACCTCAGCCAAACGCTTTCACTTACCACGCCGAGGCGCTGCCCTTTCACGCAGCCCCGGGCGCTGTGCAATATTCCATGGTGTTCGAAGTGCCCATGCAGAATCTCACCTTCCGCGAGAATAAGCAAACCGCAAAGCTGCGTACGCATGTTTCTTTGCTGGCGCTGGTGAAGGACGCCGACGGCCAGGTGGCCGGAAAGGTCAGCCGGGATCTGGCCAACGATATTCCGGCGGATAAATTCGACGCTTTCAGCCGCGGCAGCCTGATCTTCACCGAGCCTATGCTGCTTACACCCGGCAGATACACGATAGAAACGGCCGTAGTCGATCGCGAAAATGGCGCCGCCAGCGTGAAGCGCGAAACGCTATTTGCCTCCGCCACGGCGGGCGTGGGCCTCAGTGGTGTGGTGGTGGTGCGGCGCGTCGAGCCGCTCGATGGCAACCGCGATCCCGCCGATCCCTTGCAGTTTGCAGGCGGCAAAGTCACACCGTCGCTCGACGGCGTGTACGGCGCCGGCACTGACGTTCCGCTTTTTCTGGTAGTCTATCCCGCGCCGGGTGGAGAAGCGCCGCATCTCACCATCGAAGTTCTGCAGAATGGCAAACTGATATCGAGCGCCTCGCCGGAACTGCCGCCTCCCGATGAAACCGGGACCATTCCGTTCATGAGCAGCATCCAACCCGCCCCAGGTCAGTACGAGATCAAGGCGACCGTCCGCCAGGGTGCGACTACCGCCACCCGCATGCTTGCGTTGCGCGTCGAGTGACATGTCCAAAAATTTCAAAGATTTGTCGGAACAGGAAATCCTGGCGCTAGCCATTTCGCTTGAAGAGGAGGACGGCCGCATCTTTGGCGACTTCGTGGATGGTTTGCGCCATACCTACCCGGCGACGGCGAAGATGTTCGAGGAAATGCAAGCCGAAGAGTCGGAGCATCGCCGCAGCCTGATCGATACCTACGTCGCGCGCTTCGGAGAGCACATTCCGCTGATCCGCCGCCACGACGTGAAAGGCTTCAACACACGGCGGCCGGTTTGGCTGGTGCGTCCGCTGGGGATCAACGTGGTGCGCAAGCAGGCCGAGATCATGGAGATAGAAACCCGCCAGTTTTACGAGCGCGCCCAGGAGCGGGTGACGGACGCCTCCGTGCGCAAATTACTGGGCGATCTCGCGGAAGCCGAACGCAAGCACGAGGCGGCCGCCCAGTCGCTCGATGAGAAGCTGCCCACCAACGTCCGGGAGCAGGAGGAAGCCGCCAGCCGGCGTTTGTTCATGCTGCAGATTGTGCAGCCGGGGCTTGCCGGGTTGATGGATGGCTCGGTTTCGACGCTTGCTCCGCTGTTCGCCGCCGCGTTCGCCACCAAGAGCAGCGCGGACGCGTTCCTGGTAGGCCTGGCCGCGTCGGTCGGCGCGGGCATATCCATGGGCTTCGCCGAAGCGCTTTCCGACGATGGCTCGCTCACCGGCCGCGGCCATCCCTTGGTGCGCGGCGTGATCTGCGGTTTGATGACCACCGCCGGCGGCATCGGCCACACGCTGCCGTTTCTCATCTCGAGTTTTCACACCGCATTTACCATTGCCGTGCTGGTGGTGGCGGTCGAGCTCGGCATCATCAGTTACATACGGCATCGCTATATGGATAGCCCGTTCGTTACTGCTGCCCTGCAAGTAGTGGTCGGCGGGGTACTGGTGTTTCTGGCCGGAGTGCTGATCGGCAGTTCGTGAGCTATCGTTTCTCGATCTGTAACTGATCGCCGGATTGTGTGCCGGTGGCTTCGAGAGTACCGGCCGGTAATTCCAGGATCGAGTGAGCGCTCAGACATACCGATAACCGCCAGGGCAGCATGCGGTGGCGTATCTTACGCACCTTGTACTTCCGGTCGAGATAGACCAGGTCAATCGGAAACTTCATGAAGAAGCTGTGTACCGATTCGCAGGGCACTATCCACAGCCCGTCACCGGGCGCCAGGCTATCGTGTTTGAGCAACCCCGTGCGCCGCTTGGCGCTCGAATCGGCAACATCGGCCGAATCCGCCAGCACGGTATTTCGCGTCTGGTTGCGGACCAGTATACGCAAGTTCTTCTTATAGCTATAACATGGTGTAGATGGCGATACGATAAGGTATCGATGTTATTGCTTACCGGCCCCGCCGGCTCCGGAAAGACTTTCCGGATTCTGGAGTGTTTCCGCACAGCGCTTCGAAACCAGGACTCCGGCGTGCGCCTGTTGACGCCCACGGCTACCATGGCGCAGCACTTCCAAAACCGGCTGGCCCGCGAAGGTTTCGTCTTCCGCCCCGGACTGATTCAGACTTTGTCGCGCTTTGTAGATGCCTTCGCCGCCGATCTGCCGCAGGTTTCCGAACCGCTGCTTTATCTCATCGTGGAAGACGCCGCCCGCCGCGTCAACCGGCCGGAGTTCGCGCGCGTGGTCAATCTGCCTGGGTTTTGCGCGGCGCTGGCACGCGCTATTGCGGAGCTCTCAGCGGCGGGTTACGATGCGGCGAGTCTTGCCGAAAGCCTGCCTCGCAACACCGCAGCTCCGCTCGGTGAAGCGTTCCTGGCCGTGTACCGTGATGTCGATCGCGAACTCGCCCGGCGCGGACAGGCCACGCGTTCACAGCGGCTTCTGCACGCCGCCAAGCGCATCGAATGCGAAGGCTCCGGCGTGCGGGCGATCTGGCTCGACGGTTTTTATGCATTGCCCGATCCCGAACTGGCCGTGATCGAAGCGCTACGCCGCCACACTGATGTCACCCTGACATTGCCGGCCGCGGCCATCACCGAGGGCACGCGCGAACGTCTGCTGGCCATGGGCTTCGTCGAAGAGATTTGCGATCGGCCGCGTGTGTCGTCCCGAACCGAGGTTTGCGAAGCCCCCTCGATCGAACGCGAGGCGGACGAAATCGCGCGGCGCATCCTCGAGCAGGCTGCCGCCGGGCGTCCCTTCCGCGAAATGGGCGTCGTCTTACGCAATCCAGATGCCTACGTGCCGATCCTGACCACCACGTTCTCTCGTTTCGGCATCCCAGCTTCTTTCTATTTCGATGCGGATCTATCCAGGCATGCGCTGGTGTGCTATCTGGCGGGCGCTGTGGATGCCATGCTGGGCGGCTGGGAGTTCGCCGAGACATTGGCGGTACTGCGCCTCGCTCCGGGCATGGCCTGCGATTCCTTCGATTTCGCTGTGCGAAAGGCGCTTCCGGGCGCCGGATTAGCAGCACTGAAAACCATCGCGGCCGATGCGGAGCCCGCCGTTGCCGGATTACTGCAATCGTTCGAAATCCTGGAGACATGGCGCGCACTGGCGCTGGCTCCGACTGACTGGGCCTCACGGCTAAAACAATTCTGCCGGCTATTACAGCCGCCCCGGCCCGAGCCCGGTGCTTTCGATCCCGCCATCGGCCGCAGTCAGGCCGCAGCGCTCAAGCTGTTCGAACAGGCGCTCGATGAAACAGCCCTCGCGCTCGCCGAACACCCCCTGCCGCTGAGCCGTTTTTGGCGGCCGGCAAAGTCTGTTTTGCGGCTCACTCCTTTGCGCGTGGATGACCGCCGCCGCAATGTCGTGCATGTGCTCGGAGCACACGAAGCGCGCCAATGGCAGTTGCCGGTGGTCTTCGTCTGCGGCCTCGTCGAGAACAGGTTCCCCGTGTTCCACCCGCAGGATCCATTTTTTCCCGAGGCTGCCCGCCTCCAGTTGCAGCGCGCCGGCATACGCTTACGCACGGCTGCCGACTTCGAAGCGGAAGAACGCTTCCTGTTCGATTGGGTGGTCACCCGCGCCACCGAAGTGCTCACGCTCACTTGCGTATCCGCTGCGGCATCGACTCCGTTGCAAGCCGTGCGGCCGCAGCCGGGACGACGGCCGGACCTGGCGCGTCCGGCCGCGGCCATAGCCGCCGCCGATCTGCTGACCGTGCTAGCCACCCAACACACTCGCTTTCGTCCCACCGGCCTCGAGTCATACCTGCAGTGCGCATTTCAGTTCTTCGGCCGGGACACGCTGCGCTTGGAACCCGCGCCGGCGCGGCCGCGGGAACGCCTCGATTTCCTGGCGCAGGGCAATATTATCCACAGCGTGCTTGCGGAGCTGCATCGCGGCGGTCAGCCGCTCGAAGAAGTGTTCGCGCGCGTCTTCCGCCGTACCTGTGAAGAGCTGCGCGTGCCGCCAGGGTACCGTACCGAATCCCTTTGCCAGCGTATGTTGGCCGACTTGCGAGCCCTTACCGGAGACGCCCTCTGGGCCGGAAACTTCGAGATCCGCGCCGAGCAAAAATTCCGCTACACGCTGGGCGCCGATGTGGAGATCAGCGGGCGCATCGACCGGCTCGAAGTAACTCCGGATGGCCGCGCCCTGGTGATCGATTACAAATACAGCGCTGCTCAACGCACCAAAGATCTGGCCACCGATGAGTATGTTCTGCAGCCGCAGCTCTACATTCTGGCAGTCGAGAAAGCTTTCGGACTGCGTCCCTCAGGCATGTTTTATTGGGGATTGAAGAACGGCATCGTGCGTAGGGGATGGAACGAGCCATTCCCGCCGGGGTGGCGCGAACAGGCCCTGGACACCATCCTGCGTATCACCAGCGAGATCCGTGCCGGTCGTGTCGAGGCCAGCCCGGCCAACCCCGGGAAGTGCCGCTTTTGCGACTTTCGCGACGTGTGCCGTTTCGAAGCTGCTCCCGGAGCGCTCGCAGAAGGGTCGCCGGCGTGGGACTGACTGCCCGCCAACTGGAAGCCGTCGCAGTCGAAAAAATCGCCAGGGATACTTGCGTCGTTGCCGGGCCTGGCTCAGGAAAGACCGCGGTTCTGGTCAAGTATTTCGAGCGTCTGGTAGACACCGGCACTGATCCGTTGCGCATCCTGGCGATCACTTTTACGGAAAAAGCCGCCAGAAGCATGCAGGAGAAGCTGAAGCGCGCTTTTCAGGACCAAGCCCACATACGCGGCCGCCTTGAGCGCGCGTATGTTTCGACGGTACATGCCTACTGCGCGGGCCTGTTAAGGGAAAATGCCATCTTCGCGGGCATCGATCCGGATTTCCACGTGATGGACGAGCGCGAAGCGGCCCGGCCACGGCGCGAAGCAGTCGACGACGCTCTGGATACTATGTTCGCTGCGCATCCCGAGCGTATGCGAGGGCTGATGCGTGTTTTGTTGAGCGCCGATACGGGTGCGGCAATTCTGGACGTCTATGATGCCATCCGCGCGGCGGCCGTCAACTTCGATGAGCTGGAGCGTTTCCCCGCTCCCGCCGCTGTCGATCTGAGCGCCGCGCTCGAAAGTCTGCGCGGGACAGCGCCGGCCGATTGGAAGTTCGAGCAGCAAGCCTACCTGATTGACGTGCAGGACTGGGGCCGGCGTATCGCGGCGGCATCGAATTACGGAGCGAAGCCAATTCTCGCCGCCATGCAATCCTTCGTATGCAATCTGCAGAAGTTGAAACGCGGCAACCCCATGTATGACGGGGTAAAGTCGTTTAGAGACGACTCGCTGCCCAAACTCGAGTATCAGCTCATCACCGAATGCTACGCCGCCGAGCGGGCCACCATCTTCGCCCTGCTCGGCCGCTTCGATGACCTGTACCGCAAGCGCAAACAACAGTCTGGCGGCCTCGATTACGACGACCTCGAAGAATACGCCGTGGGGCTGCTCGAAGAGAACCCGGACGTGCGGCGGCGCGTGCAGGGGCAATTCGATCACGTGCTGATGGATGAATATCAGGACACCAACGGCCGCCAGGCCAAGCTGTTGGATCTGGTGCGGCCGCCAGGCAGGTTTTACGCCGTCGGCGATATCAACCAATCCATCTATGGCTTCCGGCACGCAGAGCCGCGCGAGTTTCACGAATATCGCGATACAGTGTTGCGCGGCGGGCAGCGGCTCGTGGAACTGGTCGAGAACTTTCGCAGCCGGCCCGATATCCTGCACGTCGTCGAGTCGATCCTGGATGGTGCGGCCGGCATCGAGGCGCGCCCGCTCGTGCCGGGAAAACAATTTCCCGATAAGGCCGATCCTTCCGTCGAGATCCTTGCGGCTGTAGCGGACGACATCGATACGGCGCTCCAATGGGAGGCGCAATGGGTGGCGGCTCGCATTCTCGAACTGGAAGGCCGGCTCGCAGTTCATGATCATGCCGCCGAGTTCCGCGACTTCGCCGTTCTGGTGCGCAACTCGGAAGTCATGAACGAATTCGCGCGCGCCTTCGACGAGCTCGGCATACCCTACGTGCTGAACCGGGGCAAAGGGTTCTACGAAGGACGCGAAGTGCTGGATCTGATGGCGCTGCTGAAGGTGCTGGTGAATCCGCGCGATGAAATCGCAATGGCGGCGGTGTTGCGGTCGCCTTTCGTGGGGGTCTCCGATGAGGCGTTATTGCGGCTGAGGCTACTGGGCAATATCGGCGCCGCGGTCGAGCCCCTCTCGCCCGATGCTCTAGCCGCGTTTACGGCCGGCGATGCGGCGAAACTGGCCTGCTTTCGCGATCAACTGGCCCGTTGGCGCGCGTCGCGGGATTACGTGCCCATCGACCAATTGCTTGCGCACGCGATGGACGAGTGTGGCTATGAATCCCCTGCAGGTCCTCGCGGTGCGGCCAACATCGAAAAGCTTCTGGGGCAAGCGCGTGCCGCCGGCGCCCGTCAATCGCTCGCGGAATTCGTCGAGGACCTCGAGCTGCTGCGGGCTTCCAAGCCACGCGAACCCGACGCGCCTCCCGAAGATTCAGCCAATGCCGTGAAGGTCATGACCGTGCATGCCGCCAAGGGGCTGGAGTTTCCGGTGGTGTTCGTCGCGGCGGTGCACAAGGGCATCGAGTCCGGACCGGACGCCATCGCCTTCTCGCCGCGCATCGGCCTGGGCGCGCGCTGGCGCCATCCTATGGTGGCCGGCAAGGATAAGGACGACGCCTTCCAGCACGCCATCCGTGAGGAGCTCAAACAACGCGAGGAAGAAGAAGGCCACAGGCTGCTCTATGTTGCCATGACGCGTGCCGAGGAGCACCTGGTGCTGTCGTTTTCGAACGATGGTAAGAAGCTGCAGAATTGGGCCGCTCTGATCGCGAGCAGGCTGCATCTGGACCTTACTACGGCGCGGAACCAAACCGGGATCATCACCGCTCCCCGTGGCGAGCAGGTGCCGGTGGGAGTGACCTGCATTCGCACCGCGCCCGGACGGGGCGGCCGGCGGAACAGCGGCGAGAGCATCCTGCCTGTACAACCGCTCGCGCGCCCCACCATCGCCGAACAATACGATACACAGGCCAACGTGACCTCCATCGCGCTGTTTGCCGACTGTCCGCGGCACTATTACCTCTCCCGCTATTTGGGATTCGAGACGCCGTCGCGCGCAACCGGGGACGAAGATGGCGAATCGCAGTCGGACCTTGGCGCGAGCGACTTCGGCAAACAGGTACACGCGCTGCTCGCCGGCGCCGCCGTGGATTCGCCCGATCCGGAGGCGCTCAGGCTCGCAGAGGCTTTCGGCCGTAGCGCTCTCGGCCGGCGTGCGGATCGAGCGGCGGTCGAGCGTGAATTCGATTTCCTGATGGAAGTGGAGAATGTGGTGCTGCGCGGCCAGATCGACCTGTGGTTCGAAGATGGCGGGGGCACCGTGCTGGTAGACTTCAAGACCGATCGCGTGGACGCCGCCTGCGCGCAGGCCCGTGCGGAGAAATACGGGTTGCAGTTGCGCCTGTATGCGCTGGCTCTCGAACGGCTCAAAGGCCGCGCGCCCAAGGAAGCTTACGTCTATTTCCTGCGGCCGAACGTGGCCGTGCCGGTCGACTTGCGGCCCTCGCTCTTCAACGCTCCGGAACCGGTGGTGCGAGCCTTCCGCGAAGCGCAGGAGCGCTCGCACTTTCCGCTCAACGAAGGCCAGCAGTGCCGCTACTGCCCGCACTTCGGCGGACTTTGTCCGGCCGTCGCAGCCCCTCAGAACAGCCCAGGCACCAGCGACCAAGTATCGCAACGATAGGCTTCATAGTCCGCGCCGAACGCAACTTTCAGATCCATCTCTTCCAGCCGGATCTTGCGCCAATACGCGAACATAGCCATGCTCAGCCGCCGCGTCCCAATAGAAACTGAACAGCACCCAACCGAAGCAGGCAATAAAGAATTGGCGATTGGCCAGCAGCGCACGGTCGAGGTTGAAAACCGCGAAAACCATTTATCCAGATTACGGCATACCTTGCAAGAGGCTAACCGCTTACGGCCACGCCAATCCCGGAAACGGACATACTCTTGACCAGTCACGCCGTATCATAAGGACTTACCCTGCCCGGCGAGCGGGTCTGCAATTGCAATCCCCCTCGCATGAATCCGCTTGCCACGCTCGATACATTCTGGCAGGACCTGCGCTACGCCGCGCGCGGGCTGCGCCAACATCCCGAGCTTCTGATCATCACGGCCCTTTCCCTTGGGCTCGGGATCGGTGTGAACACAACGCTATTTAACATTTTCAATGTCCTCGTGCTGCAGAAGCCCAGCGCGGTCGCATCGGAAAGGATTGTCCGTATAGAACCCGGCAACAGCAACGGCATCTCCTATTTGGACTACCTCGACATGCAAGGTATCACCGCCTTTGCGGGAACAGCCGTCAGCTCCACAACAACACTGAACCTGAGTACCGGCAGCGATATTCAACAGGTGATGGGCCTGGTAGTATCTGGCAACTTTTTCCAACTACTCGGAGTGAATCCCTTCTTCGGCCGGGCTTTCAACGGCGAAGAGTCGATGCCGGAGCACCAGCCGCGCGTCGCCGTGGTGACCTACGACTTCTGGCAGCGGCACTTGCAAGGCGATGGCAACGCTCTTGGACAGCCTCTTACTCTGAACGGCCAGGCCTTTACCTTGATCGGAATTCTTGCACGCGACTATCGCGCCGGTATGGGACTGGATGTGCCCGAGGTCTACGTGCCCGTCAACCCGTTAATTGCGCCCTACCTTGGCGACCGCGGCCATCCCTCGTTCCAACTGCTCGCCAGGCTTGCTCCGGGAGTCACTCGCCAGCAGGCTCAGGCGGCGTTCACCTCAGCGGCAAAGGCGCTCGAAACTGCCTGGCCGGTCGAGAATAAGGATTTCGGGCGCCCGGCATGGGTATTGCCTGCGTACGGCCCGGCGAGTCTTCAAGGAAGAGGCAACCCGCCGGAATTTTTCATCGTGCTGGCCGTTCCGTTCGTCATACTTGGATTGCTGCTGCTGATTGCCTGTGCCAATGTGGCCGGTGTGCTCCTGGCCCGAGGCGCGGGACGCCGGCACGAGCTTGCAGTCCGTTTGGCCCTGGGTGCCAGCAGGGGACGGCTGATCCGTACGCTCCTGGCGGAAAGCCTGCTGCTCTCCGCGTTTGGAGCGGCAGGCGGTCTGCTGCTCACAGTCTGGGTAGCGCCGCTGCTGACTGGGGTGAGACTGCCGAATACGCCGCCGCTGCCGCACCTCTCTGTCTTGGCGGATCTCAATCTGGTCTGGTACACGCTGGCCATCGCGCTCGTGACCTGCCTGATGTGCGGCCTGATTCCAGCTCTGCAATCCACGTGCCTGACGATCACGCCCGGATTGAGGCAGAATTCGTTACTGCATGGCCGTAAGCGCCTGCGCAGTCTGATGGTCATGGGGCAGGTCGCCGCTTCAGCCCTGTTACTGGTCACCTGTCTGCTGTTTCTCCGAAGCCTTCTCTACATTGGGACAGTCGATCCGGGCTTCGAGATCCAGCATCTGTTGACTGCGAAGATCACACCGGCGGGCGGCTCGAGTGGAACCCAACAGAACCAGTTTGCAGCGCAGTTGACCCAACGCATAGAAACAATTCCAGGAATCGTATCGGTTAGTTATGCGAGCCTTATCCCGCTCGGTGGAGACAATGTCGCCAGTCAAGCTAAGCTCAAAGACCGGCTGGACTGGCGCGGCCCGCTGATCTGGTTGAGCAACGTCGGCCCACGCTACTTCGGAACGATGGGCATTCCTGTTATCAGAGGCCGCGAGTTCCTGGCTACCGATCGGCCGGGCAGTCCGCCGGTCGTCATCGTCAACCAGACTTTCGCGAAACTGGCATTTCCCGATGGGAATGCGCTGGGCGAACTGGTGCTCGCGCCCACTTCGAATGCGCCTGAGCCGTGGCGGGAGATTGTCGGCATCGTCGCGGACAGCAAGTACGGGTCGCTCGGCGAGCAGCCCAGGCCGCAGTTCTTCCTGCCATATCTGCAGATGGGTGGACGATTGATCCTGCAGGTACGCACGGCCGGACCGCCCGCGCTCAGTATCGGTGCAGTGAATCGCGCGATTGCAGAACAGGCGGGCAACGTTTTGGCGGAAGTTCAAACCACCAAGGACGCGACCAGCATCGAATTCGAGCTGCGCCAGATCTCGACCATCGTGCTGGCCTCGATGGGCGCGCTGGGAGTCCTGCTGGCGATGATCGGTCTGTATGGCGTGCTGTCGTGGGACGTGAGCCGCCGCACCGCGGAGATCGGGATACGCATGGCGCTCGGCGCTTCTCAGCCGGCGGTGCGCGGTATGGTTCTGCGAGATGGGCTGATGCTGACTGGCGCGGGCCTGACCGTAGGTATCGCGGCGGCCATGCTGCTGATGCTGCCGATCAAGGCATTTCTAGCGGGCGTCAGCACGGCGGACCCCGTCACGATCGCCGTTGTGGCCCTGCTCCTCATGGTGGTCGGCGTGGCGGCAAGCTGGTTCCCCGTGCGCCGCGCGACCGGCATCGACCCGATCACAGCTCTTCGCTACGATTGAACCGGTTGCTGAACCGGCGCATGCAGCCCTGCTGTGAGAGAATTGGATTAGTGCCTGAAAAGAAGTCCGGCCGGCAAAGGAAGGTCAGAGTCCGGGTACCTAAAAACGCCCGCTTGGTTCGCTTCTTTTTGCACCCGGCGGGCAAGATCCTGGTGGGTTCGCTCACGCTGGGCGTGGTTCTGGGGCTCGGGGTTTTTGTCCATTATTATGCCCTGTACTCACGCCTGATCGATCAGAAGCTGCGCGCCGGTCCCTTTGCCAATACGTCGAAGATCTACGCCGCCCCCCGTTTGGTCGCGGTGGGCGACACCATCACCCCCGCAGAAATCGCCGACCACCTGCGCCACTGCGGCTACGGCGAATCCCGCGGCAATGCCATGGGCCGGTTTCACCTGCGGCCGGATGGCGGCATCGAAATCTTCCCTGGGCCCGACTCCTACTTCGGCCGGGACGCCGGCGTCATCAAGTTCGCGCGCGGCCGCATCTCGGAGATTGTTTCGCTCGACGACAACACCGAACGGGGACAGTATCAGCTCGAGCCGCAATTGATCACCAGTCTGTTCGACCGTAACCGTGAAAAGCGGCGCCTGGTAAAGTTTGCCGATATTCCGCGGGTGCTGATCGATGCGGTGACTTCCGTTGAGGACAAGCGCTTTTTCCAGCACCAGGGTTTCGACCCTTTGCGTATCGTCAAAGCGGCATACGTAGACATAAAACAGGGCCGTAAGGAGCAGGGCGCCTCGACGCTAAGCCAGCAGCTCGCGCGCGGCCTGTGGCTCGAACCCGAGAAACGCTGGACGCGCAAGCTCGCGGAACTCCTCATCACCCTGCGCCTCGAACAGACCCTTTCCAAGCAACAGATTTTTGAAGACTACGCCAACCAGGTCTATCTTGGCCGGCGCGGCAGTTTCAGCATTAATGGCTTTGGCGAGGCTTCCGAAGCGTATTTCGGAAAAGAGATACGGCAGCTTGCGCTCCCCGAGGCCGCTATGCTGGCGGGCATCATACAGCGGCCGGGATACTATAACGCCTACCGCTTCCCCGAGCGCGTACGCGAGCGCCGCAACCTGGTGTTGACGCTCATGCGCCAGAATGGCGATATTGACGATCGCGAGTATGCGGTGGCAGTCGAGTCGCCGCTCAACCTGGCGAAGGGCGCCAGCCAGTCTTCCGACGCCCCATATTTCGTCGACATGGTGAATGAGGACCTGCAAAGCAAATTTCAGGACGTCGACTTCCAGTCCAACTCATTCCGGGTCTACACCACACTCGATCTGGACTTGCAGCGCGCCGCGACGGAGGCGGTTCAGTCGGGCATGCAGGGGGTCGACGAGCAGATCCGCAAACAGAAGCGATTCAAGGGCGAGATTCCGCCTGAAGCGCAGTGCGCGCTCATTGCGCTCGATCCGCATACGGGCGAGATCAAGGCGCTCGCGGGCGGACGCAACTACGGCGCGAGCCAATTAAATCACATCACCGCCAAGCGCCAGCCCGGCTCTATTTTCAAGCCCTTCGTCTACACCGCGGCTCTGAACACGGCGCTCGAAGGCGGCTCGCGTATCGTGACCGCGGGCACCACCGTGGTCGATGAGCCCACTACTTTCTGGTACGACAACAAGCCTTACGAGCCAAGCAATTTCAAGCACGAGTTTCACGGTACGGTCACCCTCCGGCAGGCGCTGGCGAAATCCATGAACGTGGCTGCCGTGAAGGTGGCCGAAATGGTCGGCTACGATGCCGTGGTGGCGATGGCTAAGAAAGCTGGCCTGAATTATGATATCCAGCCTACGCCGGCTGTCGCGCTGGGTTCTTATGATGTAACTCCACTGGAAATGGCCGGGGCGTATACCATCTTCGCCAATGAAGGCGTGTACGTTAAGCCGAGTTTCATTTCCGCGGTGCGCTCGCAGAACGGCCGGAGTTTCTTCGCCAATAAGCCCGAGGAGCGCAACGTGCTCGATCCGCGGGTGGCTTATCTCATGACCAATCTGATGGAAGAGGTGATGCGCAGCGGCACGGCGGCCGGCGTACGCGCGCGGGGCTTCACCGTTCCCGCGGCAGGCAAGACAGGCACCTCACACGATGGTTGGTTTGCCGGCTACACCTCCGACCTCTTATGTATCGTCTGGGTAGGCTTCGACGATAACCGCGAGTTGGACCTGGAGGGCGCCCACTCGGCGCTTCCCATCTGGGCCGATTTTATGAAACGCGCTTTGGGATACCGCGAATATCGCAACGCCCGGCCGTTTGAAGCGCCGGACGGCATTGTTTCGGTGCAGATCGATCCGCAGTCCGGAATGCAGGCTACGCCGTACTGCCCTACTACGATTACCGAGGTTTACATCTCGGGTACGCAACCCGTCGGGTCGTGCCCGTTGCACGGCAGGGGAGAGCCTGGAGTGACGCATGTAGCCGGATGGGAAATCCCCGGCACTCCTCCGCCGGTCCAGGCAGCGCCGGGCGTGGATGCTCCCCCTGCGGCGATCGCCGCCCGCCGCGCGCCGGCCATGGAGCCCCAGCCGCCCGCTGCTCAAACCGCGCAGGCTTCCGAAAAGCCGAAAGAAAAGAAGGGCCTCTTCCGCAAGCTTCTGGGTGTGTTTAAATAGGCTAGAAGCTATAAAGGAGGCCGCTATGGTTTCCGCTCGTAACCTGATTGTACCTTTGACCGTGTCGCTGGTTTCCTGTGCAGCGTTTGCGCAGGAGACCAAGGTAGCCCTCAGCTCCAAACCTGCTGCCGCCAGCCCGGCGGTTGCTGATATCCCCAATCCGCCGCTCACGGCTGAGCGCCGCGGTGACATCCTCATGGCACGCAAAATGTACCGCGAAGCCATCCAGGTTTACTCAGAGGCGCCGCAGGATTCCGCCGTCGTGTGGAACAAGGTCGGCATCGCCTACCACCAGATGATGCAGATCGACGCGGCTATGAAGCGCTATCAGCACTCCATCCGCCTCGATCCCAAGTATCCCGAGGCCATCAACAACCTCGGCACCATCTATTACGCCCAGAAACGCTATGGCAAAGCCACGCAATATTATAAGCGCGCGCTGAAGCTGGCGCCCGACTCGGCGTCCATCTACAGCAATCTTGGCACGGCTTACTTCGCCCGTAAGAAGTACAAGGAAGCCGCGGTAACTTACGAGACGGCGCTGAAGCTCGATCCGGAGATCTTCGAGCATCGCAGCACTTATGGCGTGCTGCTACAGGAGAGCAGCGTCGAAGAGCGGGCCAAGTTCCACTTCTATCTGGCTAGGACCTATGCCAAGGCCGGACAGAACGAGCGGGCGTTGCAATACGTCCGGAAGGCTCTCGAAGAAGGCTTCAGCGAGCGTAAGAAATTGCTGCTGGATCCTGAATTCGCCGCCTTGCGCGACATGCCCGAATTTAAGGAGCTGCTCGCGCGGGAGCCGCGTGTTCTTTAGAGTAGGCCTGCTTGCCTGCCTGCTTGTCTGTCTGACGAATTGCAACCCGCAGAGCCGCCTTTCGCGGCGCGTGGCGGTGTTGCGCTTTGAGAATCTTTCGGGCGATCCCGCACTCGATTGGATGGGCCGGGGCTTCTCCGAGATCCTCTGCGGAGAGCTGGAGGGCTCCCCACAACTCTACGTAATCCAGTGGCGCGCGCTGCATTCCCTGGATGCCTCGCTCGGCAAGCGGCCCGCCGGCGCTCCTGGAATTTCCACGGAGCGAACCGACGCGTTGCTGGCTGGGGCGGATGAGATTTTATACGGAGACTTCTCCGTGGTGCGGGGACGTCTACGCGCCACGATTACCCAGGAAGATGCTGCCACGCGAAAGACAGTGCGAGCTATCTCGGCCAGCGCGCCGGTGGGCAATGGTATCCTCCCTATGGCGAGCGCTCTGGCCCGGCAGTTGGGACAGACTCATCCGTTCGGCACGCAAAATCTACAAGCATTGCGCGCTTACCTGGCCGCTCTGGAGTCGCCGGACGCAGCTACGGCCTTGGCGAACTATGCGCAAGCCACCGCGGCCGATACGGACTTCGGGCAAGCCTACGTTTTCTGGCTGGACACTGCGCTCGGCCAGCGCAATCGCTCCGAAGCTGAGCGCGCGCTCAGCCAGGCGCACATGCACTTTGACCGGCTTGCCGGGCTGGATCGGGCACGCATCAACTTAGGCGCGGCCGCACTGCGTGGCGACTTTGCGGCCCGTGTGCAGGCGCTTACTGAAATTGTCCGGCTCGACCCGGGCGACCCGAATGATCATCGCGCGCTGGCCGAAGCGTTGCTGAGCACGCGCCATTATGACGGAGCCATAGCCGAGTTTCGCCGCGCCCTTTCGCTCCGCCCTGGCGATATCCAATCGCTCAACACCATGGGTTATGCGGCGACTTACTCGGGCGACTTGCCTACCGCCATACGAGTGCTGCGGGGCTACGAGGAGTTGCGTCCGGCCGAGCCCAACCCGCTCGATTCGCTCGGCGATGTACACTTCGTTCTCGGCCATTATGGCGAAGCGGAGCAGTTCTATCTGGCTGCGCACGCCAAAGCTCCGGGCTTTCTCAACGGCGGCGAACTGCTGAAGGCCGCTCAGGCTCGCCTGATGACTGGCGACGTGGCGGGCGCCACCGCGATCTTCAACCGTTTTCTCTCTGAGCGGCAGGCTGCCCACGATCCGTCCCCCGAATATTATGCGGCGCTTTGGGGATGGCAGACCGGAGGGCGGCGCGCCGCGATGGAACGTATGGAACGTGCCGCACGCGCGGCCGAAGCGGGGCCGCTACGCGAAGCCGCCTCCCGTGCCGATGCTCAGTTGGCACTCTGGCTGTTGGAATTGGGAGATGGCGCGGGGGCGGCCGAACACGCCCGCAAAGCCGTGGTGGAGGGCGGCTCCGCCATGGCCGGCTCAACTGCGCTGATCGCGTTTCTGGCCCAGACGCACGGCGCGCCTGTTCCCGGGACTGCCCAGCCTCTTCTCAAAGATTATGCGCGGGCTTACAGGCTTCTATTCGACAAGAGCTTTCAGCAGGCCGTGCCGGTACTCGAGGAGCTGTATGGCCGCCCCACATCGGATCCGGACGATGGCTTGGGCGTACTGTTGGCCTGGGCTTATGAAGAAACCGGCCAGTGGCAAAAAGCCGACCCGCTCCTGAGGCTCAACCCGCTGCCGCAAGCGCAGGCTGTGGGCACGTTCTCGTCGCTCTTCTTTCCGCGGCTCTTCTTTCTCCGGGGCGCGGTGCTCGATCGGCAGGGGCAGACCAGAGAAGCGGCGCGCGATTACCGGTTGTTCGTGGCACTGTCGGGACCGGACGCCGGGATATGGGGCGAGGAGCGGCGCGTACGCTCACAGTAACTTACACTGCGTCCGAAATGCTGGTGAACGAAAAGTCCTTGACTACCAGGGCCGGAGCGAGCATTCCCTGGCCTTCGCCGCCACGTACGCGAACCGGCCGGCCCAGGGCAATCGTGTTCTTCAGCATCTCGACCGGACTCTCGTTGAAGCGGAAGTTCATCACCGGCGCCGTGATTTTCCCCTGCTCAATCAGAAACACTCCGTCGCGCGTCAGTCCGGTCACCTGCGCGGTTTGCGGATTGACTACGCGCAGATACCAGAAGCGCGTCACCAGCAGCCCGCGGTCTACCGGCGCGATCAGGTCCTGTAGGTTCTTGCCGCCGCCGTCGAGCACTAAGTGAGTGGGAAACGGCGTGGGCCTCTGGCCGGCTTTGGCTGCCCAGTAACGATCGTAGAAGAGGTTCTTCACTACGCCATTCTCGATCCAGGTCACGCGCTCGGCCGGCAAGCCGCTCCCGCCGCCTCCGCCGCGTCCGAAGCCGCCGCCACCGCCGCCCCACGGCAGCACGGAATACAGGCGGTCGAAAGGATCGCTGCGCAGAGTCACGAACTCGGGAAACAGCTTTTCGCCGACCAGCGTGCCGCCGCCTTTCTTGCTCAGGAAGCTGCGCCCTTCTTCCGCGGCGCGAGCCTGCAGACTGAATCCGAGTAACTGCAGTAAGTCGCCTGTGGCTGTGGGTTCTAATACTACTGTGTACTTACCCGGATCCAGCCGCCGGGGCTCTTTCCATCGCACACACTTATCTACCGCCGTCTTAGCGACCGCTCCGCCGTCTATAGTTTCGATATTCACCGCGGGATGGGATGCCCAGCCTGAGCTGGAGCCCGCCGCATTGCGGACCGTAGCGGAAAGATTCGCGTCGGTCACCCGGCCATAGCCAAAATTTCCCTGCTTATTGGCGATGGCAGCGGTTTGAGCCGTCCGCTCGAAGAATCCTGCGGCCACCAGGTTGTTGGTCCTGGCAGCCTCCACGATCGCCTGAATGTGCGGAATCATGGCTTGATTGCGCGCGGCAGCGGTCGAATCCGCATAGTTCTCGATTTCCGGATACTTCTGAGGATCGAGCGGCGGCACACGCTCGGGGTTGGGGGGCGCAATCAGCGCCAGCCGCTCAGTGCGCCGCACAGCTTCCCGCAAAGCGTCGTCGTCGAACTCATCCACCCGCGTGCTTCCCGTCTGGCCGTCGCGTATCGAAGAAATCGACATGGACTGCTCCACGGTAAACCCCGAGGTAGTAACATCATTGAGCGCGAAACGGATGAAGGCCCTCTCGGAACTGTCAACAGCGATTTCACATTCGGGGAAGGTGGAAAACGAGAGCGCCTTCTCCGTCAGTTTGCGGGCTTGTTCTTTGGTGAGCATGGCTTAGTCCGTCTGAATGACATTCACCTGGCGGAACCGCGCCGGCGAGCATCCGTGGCTCACGGAATTGATCTGCTCGGGCTCGCCTTTGCCGTCATTGGGCGCGCCCCATTGCTGCCAATAGCTGGGTCCGGCGATCAGGTCGCAGGCCTGCCAGAAGTCCGTAGTGCGGGATTGATAGGCGACCCGCGAGACCATCCCCTGTTTCTTGCCACCCTTAATGGCCCAGAAAGCATCGCCGCCGAACTGGAAGTTATAGCGTTGCTGATCGATTGAGAAGCTGCCGTCGCCATCGATCAGGATGCCGTCGTCCACTCCCGAGATCAGGTCCTCAAGGTTGGTATCGGCCTTGCCGGGCTCGAGCCACACGTTGGGCATGCGCTGGAAAGGTACGCTCGCCCAGTTATCGGCATAGCAGCACCCTCGCGATTCGTGCTCGCCAATCAAATGGGCCTGGTCGCGTATGGTCTGGTAATGCTTGAAGATGCCCTTCTCAATAATGGGGAATTTGGTAGCCTTGACGCCGTCGTCGTCGTAGCCGGTGGTGGCCAACCCGCGTTCGGTGGTGCGGTCGCCCCATATGTTCATGATGTCGCTGCCCACGCGCTGCCTGCCCATCTTTTCCGTGGTCAGGAAGCTGGTGCCGGCGAAATTGGCCTCGTATCCCAAGGCGCGGTCGAGCTCCGTCGAATGCCCGATGCTCTCGTGTATGGTCAGCCACAGGTGGCTCGGCAGCAATACCAGATCTTTCTTGCCGGGAGTGACGGGCGGAGCGTTCAGATGCTCGATCACCTCTTCGCGTATCCGCTGCGCGTTTTCGACCAGGTTCATTACCGGCACGTATTCATATCCGGCGGTAACCTGCTGGGGCTGGTAGCGCCGCGACTTCGACAGCGCCCGTTTGACATCCACCGCCGTGGCGTTCACCTGCGCGTAGGTCTGCAAATTGAGCTGCTGTATCGAGGAGCCTGCCGTCGAAGCGAAGTACTTGTCTTCGGAGCGAAACGACAGAGTGCAACCCGACGCGAAGACGCCTTTCTCTTTCTTCGCCTCGGCGGCCGCCGACCGGATCAGCTCCAGTTTTTCTTCGAGCGGAACCTCGAAGGGGTCGCGCTCATGCGGTGTTTGCCAACGCACCCGATAGGATGGCACGGGAGCCAGTTCGAGAGGCCGCAAGCGGAGCGCCGCATTGGCGCGCGCCACGGCCACGGCTTCCCCCGTCATACGCGCTATTTCTGCCGGCGCGACCATCGGCGACGCCGCAAAGCCCCAGGCTCCATCGACGATCACGCGCACACCGAAGCCGAACGAGCCGCCATCGGATACCACCGGCACTTCGAGCGTCTTGCCGGTTCCGCGCTCCGGGTTCAGCCGCACTGTAAGGAACTGCTGGCGGTAGCGGATAATGCGTATGTCGGCGTATGAAGCTTTGAGTTTCTGGGCTTCACGCAATGCCGCCGCGCCCAGGTTTTCAAGTTCGGGATTAGGCGTAGTCGAGCCTGCCGGGGCGGCAAACAGGCGGCGAGCGAAGGCCGCCGCGGTGCCGGATTGAATAAAGCTGCGCCGGGTCAGCATGTGGTTCACCGTGCCAGTATATCGTGAATGC